>Ga0209330_1000083_pt1 | contig 47028 bp, 38 predicted proteins | sample JacPinW_OM2H0_O3_FD_187969 | JGI IMG/M metagenome (GOLD analysis project Ga0209330, IMG submission 187969) | Forest soil microbial communities from Algoma, Ontario, Canada - Jack Pine, Ontario site 1_JW_OM2H0_O3 (SPAdes) (version 2) | ecosystem: Environmental > Terrestrial > Soil > Boreal... | reverse complement strand
GAACTGTTGTTTCGCGCCGGCCTTAATCGAGGGACTCGCGGGCGTCACCGCAATCGATACCAGCGTCGCGGCGGTCACCGTTAGAGTCGTCGAACCACTCACTGCTCCCGACGCTGCTTTGATTGTGCTCCTTCCCGTCGCCACTCCTGTTGCCAACCCGCCCGCCGCAATCGTAGCAACCGAGGTTGTTTGTGAACTCCACGTGACAGTGCTGGTCAAGTTCTGTGTCGAGCTATCCGAGAACGTTCCGGTCGCCGTGAATTGTTTCGTCGTACCCTTGGCGATCGAAGGATTCGCCGGCGTCACTGCGATCGATTCCAGTGTGGCGGCGCTCACGGTAAGGGTCGTGGATCCGTTGACGGCTCCGGAAGTAGCTTGAATTTTGCTCGTTCCTGCTCCTACCCCTGCCGCCAAGCCACTCGCGCTAATAGTAGCCACGCTCGTGGTCGCCGAGCTCCACGTCACTGAGCCTGTCAAGTTTTGCGTGGAATTATCGGAAAAAGTCCCCGTCGCGGTGAACTGCTCCTTCGTACCCTTGGCAATCGAAGGATTCGCCGGCGTCACTGCAATCGACACGAGTGAGGGAGCAGTCACCGTGAGAGTCGTCGAACCGCTGACCCCGCCTGAAGCCGCTTGAATCTTGCTCGTTCCTGCCTTAACGCCAGTAGCCAGCCCGCCTGCAGCGATCGTCGCTACCGCGGTTGTTTGCGAAGTCCACGTAGCCGTGCCGGTCAAGTTTTGTGTGGAATGATCGGAGAACGTGCCCGTTGCCGTAAATTGTTCAGTCTGGCCCTTCAAAATCGAAGGATCCGCCGGCGTCACTGTAATCGACGTCAGAGTGGGTGCCGTCACCGTAAGATTCGTCGTCCCGTCAATTGCGCCGGACGCCGCCTCAATTTTGCTCGTTCCGGTTGCCAACCCTGTAGCCAACCCGCCTGCGGTGATCGTAACCACTCCCGGAGTCTGCGAAGTCCAAGCAACCGAACCAGTCAAATTTTGAGTGGAATTATCGGAGAATGTGCCTGTCGCCGTGAACTGTTCTGTCTGACCCTTCACAATCGAAGGGTTCGCAGGCGTCACCGCAACCGACACAAGTGTGGCTGAAGTCACCGTCAGAATCGTCGAGCCGCTCACAGCTCCCGAGGTAGCCTGAATCTGACTCGTTCCGGTCCCAACTGCTGTTGCCGACCCGCCCGCTGCGATCGTCGCCACCCCGGCTGCCTGGGAGGTCCACGTAACCGAACTACTCAAATTCTGTGTGGAATTGTCTGAAAAAGTCCCGGTAGCGGTGAACTGCACCTTCGAACCCTTCGCGATCGAAGGATTCGCTGGCGTCACCGCGATCGACACCAGTGTGCCGGAACTCACCGTCAGCAAAGCCGATCCACTCACACTCCCCATGGTCGCCATGATCGTACTCGACCCTTGGGCCTTCGCCGTAACCATCCCGCCTGCGCTGATTGTTGCTGCAGTCGTATTCTGAGATTGCCAATTCACCGAAGAGCTCAGATCCTTCGTCGAGCCATTGCTATAATTGCCGGTGGCCGTGAAAGGCTGAGTCGCTCCGACAGAAATGGTTACATTCGTGGGCGTTACAACGATGGAGCTTAAGCGCGGTTCGCTCGAAGGCGGAGTACCTGCGCAGCTCGCCATCAGCACAAGCGCGCAAAGCGAGATTAAAACCGAAGTCCATCTAAGACTAAAATATTGCTGGCCAAACATTTATAAAGCCTCCAACGGCTGTAAACTTCCCGGCGCTCTGTATTGCACTCCAAGAATGCGCTTCAAATCCTCGCACAGCTCTTTCTCAGGTAACCGACGCTACGGGTTAGTACACGGGGGGACGGTCCAACTGCATAATTATAGCAACCCCTCACTTTTAAAGAAAAGCCTACAAGCCGAATGTGTGGAAAGAGAAACTCTCCTAACCCAGCTGGCTACGTAGCTAAACCTGTAATAGGCGCCATCAATCCCGTTATAATTCGTCGGTGGAATTCGACTTAGAATCGGCGGCAAACTGGCTCCTCGGCCCCGAGCCCATCGATGCCGCCCATCCAGGCCATCTCTGGCCCCGCTGGTTCTTCCTTCGCGCTTTAGGTGCGATTTACTTCTCGGCGTTCTACTCTCTGCTTTTTCAAATCAAGGGTCTGATCGGCCCGAACGGAATCCTTCCCGCTACTGACTACCTGAAAGCTGTTTCTGCTGCGTTTCCCGCGCAAAAATTCTGGTTCGCACCCACCCTCTTTTGGTTCGGCGCCAACGACCACGCCCTGATGGCCGTCTGCTGGCTGGGACTCATCACCTCCATCTTGCTCGTCGCAAACATCTGGCCGCGCGCTTCGCTCTTAATCTGTTTCGTTTGTTTCCTGTCGTTTGTCTCCGCCGCCCAGGATTTTTCCAGCTACCAATCCGACGGCATGCTGCTCGAAGCCGGCTTCCTGGCGTTATTTTTCTCTTCCCCCGGATTTCGTCCCGGCCTGGGCCGTGCAAATCCGCCCTCTCGCGCCAGCCTTTTTCTTCTTCAGTGGGAATGGTTCCGCATCTATTTCGAATCGGGCGTCGCCAAAATCGCCAGCGGCGATATCGCCTGGCGCAATTTCACCGCCATGGACGACTATTACCAGAACGGCCCGCTCCCCACCTGGATCGGCTGGTACGTCCAACAGTTGCCGCACTGGTTTCACGCTTCCACTGTTTTCTACACTCTCGCCACCGAACTCGTCTTCGTCTGGATGCTATTTTTGCCGCGACGTTTCCGCATCCTCTGCTTCTGCATCGTCACACCGTTCGAAATTTCCATCATCCTCACCGCGAATTACGCCTTCCTGAACTATCTTGTTCTCCTGCTGGGTTTTCTTTTGCTCGACGATCGCGTGATCGAATGGCTCGTGCCCAGCGCAATCCGCGAACGCGTGGAAGCTGTAACCTCGCTGAAAATCCATCAAGCGCCCACGCAGAATGCATCGCCTGAAAATCAAATCGCGCCGATCACCTGGCGCCAGCGCCTAACTCCGCTTCGCAAATCCGTCGCGGCTGCCTGCCTCGCCTTCATCTTTTATTGCGCCACCGCCCAGCTCGTCTGGATGTTCGCGCCCAGCGCGCCTCTCCCACAATCGCCAGTCCGCGCACTAGAACCTTTCCGCATCTCAAATCGTTACGGCCTTTTCGCTGTCATGACTCATGGCCGCTACGAAATTGAATTCCAAGGCTCGCAAGACGGAAAGATTTGGACTCCCTATCCCTTCCGCTATAAGCCGCAGGACGTCCGCGAAGCCCCGGGAATCTACGCCCCCTATCAACCTCGCTTCGAATGGAATCTGTGGTTCGCGTCGCTAGGCCCTTGGAGACAATCCCGTTTCGTGGTTTGGACTGAAGAGCGCCTGATCAAAAACGATGACGATGTGCTCGAACTTTTCGCGAAAAATCCCTTCGCCACCGCACCGCCCGAGCAAGTCCGCTCCGTAATCTATCAGTACTGGTTCACCGACCTGCGCACCAAACGCGCCACCGGCAATTGGTGGCGCCGAGAGCTTCTAGGCGAATACGCCCCCGCCCTCGAACGTCAAAGCGACGGAAAAATCGCCATCCTAGATCTCCCCACCTCCGAAACCCCCGAACCTTAGACCAGGCTGCGCCGTCGTCTCTCGTAGCGCCGGGCTTTAGCCCGGCACCTTGCTTTCTCCTTCGACGTGCGAACTTTATGTTGCTCAGGTCTTTCGCGCTGTTTGCATTCCGACTTGCACCGTTGCCTGTCGTAGCGCCGGCATCTGCCGGCTCCTTTGACTTTAACGCACACGCCCGCCCGTCAAGTTATGCCGCTCTGAATGAACTGATTAAACTTCGCTCCGTTCCCAGACTACCTGCGCCGCCCAAATGAATTCCGTAGGGGCACAGCATGCTGTGCCCGCTGATACACTGTCTCGCATCCACGGACCCGCCGCGGTCTCCGGCCAGTCGGTCATCCGCACCCTCTATTGTTTACTCATAAATTCCGAAATCTCCGCAAACGACGCCGCCTCATCCCCAAACGTGAACGTCCCTTTCTCCGCGATCTCCCGAGCCGCTCGCAAAAAAGCTCCAAACGCCGCGCGTGTCAACGCCGATCCAACGCTAATCCGCCTCACCCCCGCCGCCGCAAGGTTCGCAACCGTCAACCCGCTGCCCTTGCCTCCGGCCAGCGCGTTAACCGCACGCGGCGACACCGCCGAACAAACCATGCGAATCGCCTCCAAATCCGGCAGCGAGGGAGCGTAAAGAACGTCAGCTCCCGCCTCTGCATAAGCTTCCAACCGCCGTAAGGTGTCTTTCAAATCCGCGCGCCCGTGCAGAAAATTCTCCGCCCGCCCCACCACCACAAACGGAAACGGCAGCGCCCGAGCCGCCGCCACAGCCGCCGCAACGCGTTCTACAGCCAGAACGTGATCGTAAATCGGACGATTCGGATCTCCGGTCGCGTCCTCCACCGATCCGCCCACCAGTCCCACTGCCGCCGCTTTGCGTATCGTCTCCGCCACAATCTCCGGCTCGTCGCCAAAACATTTCTCCAAATCGGCAGACACCGGCAGATCGGTCGCCTCCACAATCTCCCGCGCATGCTCCAGCGTCTCTTCGCGGCTCACCAAACCCGCGCCGTCCCGCCGTCCCAATGAAAACGCGACACCCGCGCTCGTCGTAGCCAGCGCCTTGAATCCCAGCGAAGACAAAATCCGCGCCGTCCCCGCATTTGACGGATTCGGAATCACAAACGTCCCCGGCCCCTCATGCAACGCGCGGAACCGCTTCCCTTTCTCTGATTGGTTGATGAACATCTCGCCTCTCCCCTTTGGACGAAGTTATTCCTTCGCCCAAGGCGGCACAACGCCGGTCATCCGTGCATACGCGATCAGTTGTCCCATGTGCTCGTTAGCATGAATGATGATGCGAAGATACATGCCATCCACTGTCGCCTCCCGGTCCGCGATTTTCACTTTGCGTTCCAGATCTTTGGGCGTTTCCGTTACATGCGCCGTTCTAACCGCTTCCAGCGACCGTTTCAGCCAGGCGATAACCTCCGGCTTCGAGGTCACGGTTTTTCCCAAGTTCTCGTTCCAGTCAGCGGGCATTTTGGGCCCGGTGATGCTAAGCAAATAGAAGTTCGCATCCACTATGTGCATGTACACTTCGCTCGTGGAGCGCACTCCCGGCGCGGGACGCCACGAGTATTTTTCCGCGGGCGTCGCCTCCGCCAGCGCAATCAATTGCTGCGAGACGTGCTTCCACTCCCCGTCGTAGCCTTGCCAGATCCCCTCCGGCGCCTGCGCCGGCAAAGCCACCGCACTCAAGCAAAGAAAAATCAAAGCTAAAAATACTCTCACAGTTCGCCCTCCTTTTACTTTCTTGGCTTCCTCACGTTATTCTCTTGTCTTCCTTGCTCAATGTGAGGAAGCCGTTATCATACCCCTCGTCCGCCTCTGGTTTAATCTGTCATCCCGAGCGAGGCCGCCTTGTGGCCGGCGAGGGACCTGCTTCTGCTTTACTCAATGGCACCAAGTCAGAGAACTCTATAGTGAACTGTCGCCGTGGTACTATCCGCGTTGCCGTCATGCCAACGACCAAAGTCAACGAATCGAAAGTGCTCGTGAGCGTTCTGTACCTTGTCACCGCGCTGATAACGGGATTTTTGGGTCTACGGGCGATGTTCGCGCCATCATATTTCTCTGGGCCTTTCTACTGGTTGCCCCTGATCGCGCTCGGCGCTCCTATCCTTCTGCTAGTCGGAGCCATCCTCACTCTTTTCCCTCGCGTGAAGAAGGGGATTTTGGTTGCAGTTCCAGGAATTATTCTTTTCGTCGTTTGGGTGGCTTTCATACGCGAATCTTCTTGGACTTATTGGATTTTTTCGGTCGCCGTCATCCTCGTCAATTTGGGCGTTCTCGCCATTTGCTCGGCGACTCACAAGGACGACCTCGCCGCACTGATCGCAAGCCTGCTGCTGGCTGTAATCTGGATTCCGGGTTCCCTCCATAGATTTCTGGCCAACTTGTCATTGGTCTTTGGTCTGCCGAATGAATCCCTGTTGACAACCCTTCCAGTGCTGCTCATTTGGGCCCTCATAATCGCATGTGTCATCTGCGGATTTAAATTAATGAAAACTCCCGCCTTACAGCTCGGTTCCCAAAATGGGAGTTGAGCCGCTTCGCTGACTTATGTCCACAGCGTCCGAGTCCTTGAATTTTGCCGAATCGCATGCTAGCGTCGGTCGTGATTAAAATAGAATATCTCCGAGCGCTTCATCAAGACACAGTTGGGATACTCCGCCGGCCCACTATCCCGAGCTTTCCGGCCACAAGAGAGCCCTCAATTTCAAGCCTTCCCGCCCCATTTCTAACCGGTTCTGCCCCACAAACAGAATGTGACGTAACTCACTCAAAACAAACGGCCGGGACATTTCTAACCGGGGCCAGAACTGCATTTAGGCCATTCAGATTTTCGCGAGATTTCAGCGCGCACCCCTTCGCATCCACAGCCAAATCCTTTGTTCGATCGAGACCCAATGGGCGTTCCTAATCAGCGCCACCCCAACGATCCCCAGGAAGAATCGCGCCCGCCCGAGGTAAGTCCCGAACTGGTGCTCGCCCACTTGGCCACGCTTTCCGAGCCGGCCAGCATCCGCCAGATCGCTCACGGCATGGAGTTGAAGCATCACGGCCGCCGCTTCCTTCCGCGCGTCCTCCATAGACTGAAGAAAAGCGGCGATGTGGAAGAAACCCGCGGCAATCGCTACAAACTGCCCGGCGCCAAGGAAACCCAAAAAGCCGCGACAAAGCGTAAGGGCCGCGAGTCGGCTTCCGCGAAGACCGCCGCTCAAAATCACTCAGAAAAGCAGCAGCCAGCTTCCGCCCCAGCGCCGAAACGCGGCCTCGACCCCAATCTCATCCCCGGCAGAATCGTTGCCCATCGCGAAGGCTACGCTTTCCTCGTCCCCGATTCTCCCATCCGCGGAATCGACGGCGATCTTTTCATCGGACGCGACAATCTTGGCGACGCGATGAACGGCGACCGCGTTCTAGGCCGTGTCGAGCGCCGCCGCCCGGACGGCCGCGCCGAAGGCCGCGTGGTGCAAATCGTCAACCGCCAACATCCCACGCTCGTCGGCCTCTTCCGCTACGGCCCGCAAGGAAACGTCGTTCTCCCCTACGACACGCGCATCCTGCACGAAGTTCTGATTCCGCCGGGCGATGAGCTGACCCCTGCTTTGCGCCAAAAATTGGGGACGGAGTCTCTCGCAACCCGACGCTTGCGCCTTCCCGAACTTGATGGAGCAGTCGTAGACGTCGAAATCAAGCGTTACCCAAAAGGTGGTCTCGCGCCCGTCGGTCGCGTCTTGGAAATTCTCGGCCGTCCCGGCGAAATCGGGGTGGACGTCGAAATCATTATTCGCAAGCATCACTTTCCCCACATTTTCCCGGACGAAGTTCTGGCTGAAGCGCGAAACGAAAAGCAAGAAGTAGTAAAATCCGAACTTGCCGGCCGCCGCGATTTCCGCGATCTCGCCATCGTCACCATTGACGGAGAAACCGCACGCGATTTCGATGACGCCGTCCGCGTGGCCGCGCTGCCTAACGGACATTTCGAGCTTCAAGTACACATCGCGGATGTAGCGCATTACGTTCCGCGCAACTCTGCGCTCGACCGCGAAGCTCGTCTGCGCGGCACCTCTGTCTATTTCCCGAATCGCGCCGTGCCCATGCTCCCCGAAGAGCTATCCAATGGCATTTGCTCGCTGAATCCGAAAGTGGATCGCCTGGTGATGAGCGTTGTGATGGAAATGGACGCAACTGGAGAAATGATTCATTCTGAATTTTTCCCCGGTGTGATTCGTTCCGCCGAGCGCATGACCTACACCAACGTCAACAAAGTGATCGAAGGCGACCCGGAGATGACCGCGCGGTACGCGCCGCTGGTGCAAGATTTTCGCCGCATGAAAGAACTGGCGCTTCTGCTTAACCGCCGACGCAACGCTCGCGGCTCAATTGATTTCGATCTTCCCGAGCCAATCATCGAATTCGACAACGACGGACGCATGATCGGCATCGTTCGCAGCGAGCGCAACATCGCGCATCGCTTGATCGAGGAATTCATGCTCGCGGCCAACGAAGCCGTTGCGCAGTATTTGGAAAAGCGCGGAGTCGCTTCGCTGCATCGCGTTCACGAGAAACCCGATCCGAAAAAAGTTCTCGAATTCGAAGAAGTCGCTCAGGCTTTCGGCTATTCGCTCGGAGTGGAAGACCTCGCCGAGCGCCGTGTGGCCGTTCGACACGGCTCGGTCCGTCAGGAAGCCCGAGCCGGACGCGGAAAGCGCGGCCGCACGCGCCCGATGACGGTCACAATGCCGGCAGCCGACGAAGTGGACATCCGCCCGCAACACTATCAGCGCCTCACCCAGAAAATCGCGGGCAAGCCGGAGGAGCGCATTCTTTCCTACCTGATGCTCCGCTCGCTCAAGCAAGCGCGTTATGCCGCCGACGTCCTGGGCCATTTCGCGCTCGCGACCAAGGAGTACGCTCACTTCACCTCGCCTATTCGCCGCTATCCGGACCTCATCGTCCATCGCTGCCTAAAGTGGGCGCTGGAGAATCCTGATGTAAAGCCGATTCGAGCCGCGGTCGAAGATCCTCGGCCGGGCAAACCGGAATCCGTAGCCATGCTCGGCCCTTATCGCCGCGTCGAACTCCAGGAAATCGCCGTGGAAAGTTCTGAAGCCGAGCGCCGCGCCGATTCAGCAGAGCGCGAGCTGATGGAATGGAAGACCGCGCAGTTTATGGAAAGCCATCTCGGCGAAGAGTATGATGCCCTGATTATTTCGGTGCAGAAATTCGGATTTTTCGTCGAGCTGGTGGAGATTTTCGTGGAAGGCCTCGTCAGCGTGGACCGCCTGGAGCAGTTGACCGGGCAGCGATGCGCCTATCGCGACCGCGATCATGCCATCGTCTGCGAACCGCATCGCGGCTCGCGCGGCAAAGGCGCGCAGACGACTTACCACCTTGGCGACCTGATTCGCGTGCGCGCAGAACGTATCGACCCGTTCCGCCACCGCGTCGAGTTTTCGCCTGTTTGAAGTTGCGAATATGGAACCAGGGTACTATGGGTAGCCTGGGTCGGAATTTAACCGTTTTTTTCGGAGGTGAACATGTCGGCGCGCCAATGCCCCAACTGTTTTGCATTCGTTCCACCGGGACCAATCGTCGCGTACTCCTACGACCTGATTTGCCCCACATGCCAAAGCCCTCTCGAAATCTCCGCCCTCAGCCAGAATCTCTCCGCCTTCATCGGCCTCATCGCAGGGGGAATAGTCTGGTGGCTAGCAAACGCACACTATTCTGAACACCCCGGCGCATTGGGGTGGGCGCTCCCGGTACTCTTCGGCTACCTGGCTTTCAGCGTAGTAGCCCCGCTCGTTTTGATTCTAACCGCGGATCTAAAGCTGAAACCCCTTGATTCCATTGTGTTCCAATACGAACCTTCGCCATCTCACACCTCTCACCCCTCTCATTGACGTTTTGCTCAAGGTATCTAATCAAATAGTATATCCAGTGGTACCATTGACCGTTTTCGAGCCCCAACTGAAACTAGAGAGTCATGGGACGTTACTCTGCTCTTATAGGCAAGCGAGTGGAAGCGCACTACCGTACAGCCGATATTCATCTATCGGCCGTCGGCACCCTCGTGTCCGACTCGGGGAAGTCGATCTTTCTGGAGGATCGCTTTTCCCTGGGCGGAAGAGACAAAACTGTGCGCGTTGAAATTCCCTATCAGTTCGTGATTCGCGTCCATGAAACCCACGCCGCGCCGTCGCGGCCAATGCCGATTCCGGTCCCTCCTTCCAGGCAGCCGTCTTAGCTTCCCTTCACGTTTAAACGCGCATCTGTCGAATCGAAATTATTCCATGCAGCTTTTCCGGCAGTATTCTGGACGTCTCGCGGTATATTCGACTCTTATCTGCGGAGGCAAACGCATGAAACCAACAGTCGGATTTATAGGGCTCGGATTAATGGGAAATCCCATGGGGAAAAACCTGCTCAAAGCGGGATTCCCAGTTGTGGTCTGGAACCGCACCCGTGAAAGGGCGGAAGAATTCGCACGAGAAGGCGCGCAGTTCGATGTGAAAGTCGGAGCGAATCCACGTGACACTGCCGCGAGAGCCGATGTCCTGATTACCATCGTAAGCGATCCGCCGGCGCTGGAAGAAGTTCTGTGGGGGCAAAACGGCGCGATGGAAGGTCTGCGGCGTGGATGTACGTACATCGATTCCAGCACGGTTTCTCCTGCACTGGCTCGCAAGGTAGCAAGCTCTTGCACCGAACGAGAAGTTGGCTTTCTCGACGCGCCGGTTACCGGCGGGACTTGGGGCGCGGAGAAGGGCGAGCTTGTTTTCATGGTCGGAGGGGAAAAAGATGTCCTCGAACGCGCCAAACCTGTGCTTGAAGCAATGGCCAAAAATATTTTCCTTCTGGGACCAAACGGCGCGGGTCAAACGGTAAAGCTCGCCATGAATTTGATTCTGGCGCTGCAGGTTGACGCGCTGGCTGAAGCGCTCGCGCTCGTTACCACTTCTGGTGTACCCGGTGAGCGTCTGATTGAAGTGCTGCAATCCAGCATGGCACGAGCGGGAGTGCTCGATGTGAAAGCGCCGCTCATGTTGAAAAATGAATTCCCAGCGAGTTTCCCACTTCGCTTGATGCACAAAGATATCGGCCTCGCGCTGGATCTGGCCAAACAGAATAGGGTCACCCTTCCCGCTGCGGCCGCCGCTTATTCCACCTATGACACGGTGAAAAAATCTTCCACCGATGATCCGGACTTTGCTGCTGTTGCGCGCTTCTGGAAGAAATCTTAGCGAAGAGATCTTACTTGGCTGTTATGGGCGGGAAAAAGCTGAAAGGGAGATCGCGCCCCGAGCGCAGGCCAGCGGGAGCGGCGAGGATGGCAGGAATTGCGTTGACGACAACTGCGGCGGTGGCAACGTCGCCGTGCGTGCCGCCGGGAATGATGAGCGAAAGATTCGGCTCACCCTTCAATTGTATCGTGTCGGAAGGCTGCTTTGCGCCGACGAACATTTTCAGCTCCATGAAAATGTTCTCTTTGCCCGCGGCGGTTCCGCGAGCGATCTGATGCACTCCGGCAACTTGGCCGCGCGCAACCACCAGGAATTCGGTGGCCACTTCTTCTTCTGCGATTATCGGATCAATCGTCTCTGAAATATCATCCAACGCGAATCCCAGCCCGCCTGCGACCATGGCGATCGATTCCGGTAATCCGTGATGTTTGATCACGCCGGCGGCTACTTGCGAGCGAAACTCTTCGGGCGTCATGCCCGCACCAATTTTTTTTTGCAATGGAAGTCGGCGTTTCGATGCGTCCACGATGCGCACGGCACTAGCCCAGTCCACGCGCTGGGAGACGGCGGAAAGCGTCAAGACCAGCTTGTCCATCACAAAGCCGGGATTTACCCCGGTTCCGAGCAGGGCGACGCCTTCTTCCTTCGCAGCGGAGTCGAGTTGCTTCGATAGGTCCGGGTGTTTTTTCCAGGGATACGCCAGCTCTTCGCAGGTGGACACGATGCAGCAGCCTGCCGCGAGACACTCCAGCAATTGATCCATTACGCTCGGGAGATATGACGAAGTGGAATGCACCACAACGTCCACGGGTTTTTCCAGCACAGTTCGCGACTCGGAGGAAATGGTGACTCCCCAAGGAGCATCCGACGCTCCGGCTACTTCGCCGAGATCGCGCCCGGCCTTGGCCGGGTCCTTATCAATGGCTCCGACGATTTCCAATGTCGCCTTCTGCCGCATCAGGCGAGCGATTGACGCACCGATGGGGCCCACACCGAACTGCACCACCCGAATCTTCTTTTGCACTTGCTGCCTCCTGGCTCTTGAGGAGTCAATACCTTAAAGTTTTGCGCCTGCGACTGCAACCGGATTCGCGGCTGGGTATTGAGATAGTTTCCAGATAGAGCGTTCCATGCTAGTGAACCCATATCGACACGGTTCTCGCTCCTTTTAGTTTCTGAATCGGTATAATGCGGTCACACAAATGGCGCTTCCCAGCGGCACCAAGTTAGGTCCCTACGCGATTGTTGCTCCCATCGGCGCGGGTGGAATGGGAGAAGTGTACCGTGCGAAGGACACGCGGTTAGGCCGCGACGTAGCGATCAAGGTCCTGCCCGAGGCCTTTGCCAGGGACACCGATCGCTTGCGGCGGTTCGAGCAAGAAGCACGCGCTGTCGCTGCATTGAATCACCCGAACATTCTTGCAATTCACGACATCGGCGAATATAACGGCTCGCCTTTTCTCGTTTCTGAACTTCTCGAAGGCCACTCGCTGCGCGAAGAGTTGAACGGCGGCGCTCTCCCGACGCGCCGCGCCGTAGAAGACGCCTCACAAATCGCGCAAGGGCTTGCCGCGGCACACGATAAAGGGATCGTTCATCGCGACCTGAAACCCGAGAATGTATTTGTAACGAAAGACGGCCGTCTGAAGATCCTCGATTTTGGCCTCGCAAAACTGGCGAAGTTACAAGCAGCTTCGGACGAAAACGCAACTCTCGACACCACGCCGCAAGACACATCCCCCGGCGTGGTCCTCGGCACAGTGGGATATATGTCCCCCGAGCAGGTGAAGGGGGAGGCTGCCGACGCTCGCTCGGACATTTTTGCGCTGGGAACCATGTTGTACGAAATGCTTTCGGGCCAGCGCGCTTTTCGGCGGGACACTTCCGCCGAGACCATGACAGCGATCTTGAAGGAAGATCCTCCGGAGCTAACTACGTCGGGCAAGCCAATCTCGCCGGCGCTCGAACGAATTGTGCGGCGATGCCTGGAGAAAAAACCACAGCAGCGATTTCAATCGGCGAGAGACCTGGCGTTCAATCTCGAAGGCATTTCCGGAAATACGTCGACGAACGCGGCCCAGGTTATCCCAGCCTCAGCGGAAAAAGGGCCACGCAAGTGGCTCGTTCCGCTCGCCGCAGGTTTACTTCTGCTCGTTGTTGGGACGGCGGGAGGCTGGCTGTTCTTTCGCGGCTCCGGCCCTACTTCGCCGCCTTCGTATCACCAACTGACATTTGAACGAGGCTTAATCTACGCGGCGCGTTTCGGTTCAGCCGGACGCTCGATTTATTACAGCGCGAGTTGGAATGGCCAACCTGTCCAGCTTTATTCAACCGTCCCTGACGGACCGGAATCGCGACCGCTGAATCTGATCGACTCCACATTGTTTGCAGCCTCTGCTTCGGAATTGGCGATTTCGCTTGGTTGCGAAGATCGATACATCGGAAATTGCCAAGGCACCTTGGCCACTTTGCCGATTTCCGGCGGATCGCCTCGAGAAATCGCAAAAGACACGCTCTCTGCTGACTGGACTCCCGACGGCAGCGAGATGGCAGTAATCCGCCAGGTTGAGGGAAAGTATCGCGTCGAATTTCCACGCGGGAAAGTGATCTACGAGAGCGTCCGCTCGTTGGGATACTTGCGTATCTCGCCGCGCGCTGACGCGGTAGCGTTTGCGGAGTTTGTGAGCGTCGACGGCGACGCAGGATTGGTGGTCGCCCTGGACCGAAACGGAAAAGAGCTGATCCGTTCGGCGATTTTTATCAGCGTGGAAGGTGTGGCTTGGCCGCCCTCGGGCGAAGAAGTGTGGTGTGCCGCCACGCAGCACGAGGGCTGGGCTGATGCAATCCACGCCCTGCCGTTAAAGGGAAAAGAACGGATCGTTCTTCGGCTGCCCGGCATGCTCCGCCTTCATGACGTGTCGCGTGACGGTCGTATCCTCATATCCAGAGAATCGTGGCGCAGCGGATTGCAACTTCGGAGACCTGGGGACACGAAGGAACGTGACCTCTCCTGGCTCGACTACGCACAACTTCGCGATCTCTCGCCGGACGGTTCGCAAATCGCGTTCGACGATTGGGGATCTGCGGCCGGCGCTGAGGGTCTGGCCTACCTGCGAAAAACTGATGGGTCGCCGGCAGTGAAGCTGGGCGCATGGTCTGCGCCCGTTCTCTCCCCGGATGGGACGCGGGTGTTGGCGTCCGAAGCCACAATAGTGGGCCAGGGGATACATCTCGCTGTGTTGCCCACCGGAGTCGGGGAAACGCAAACGCTGAACTCCAGCGGAATCCAACAAGTTGCTCACAAGGGTTGGATGCCCGACGGGAGGGCCATCTATTTCGCAAGCGATGATGGTCACGGATGGCGAATGTATGTCCAAGATCTCATTGGTGGCGCGCCGCATGCTGTAACACCTCTGATTTCTGTACAGCCCGCACACTTCGAGTCCCAGATGGTTTCACCTGATGGCAAGTTCGCTTTCGGCCGGGACTTGAGCGGCAGGGGTCAGCTCTATCCGCTCGCAGGCGGGGAACCTCAAAGTCTACCGGGCTGGTTGCCTAAAGATATCTGGATCACCTGGTCGGCAGACGGTCGCTCGGCTTATGTGTACCACGATGAGAAAACCTCGGCACCGGTGTACCGGCTCGATGTCGCAAGCGGCAAAAGAGAGCTCGTGATGACGCTCGCCCCAGGCGACTCCGCCGGCGTGACGGCGATCCAAAACGTTCGCATGACGCCTGACGGCAAGACATATGCCTATTCCTACAGTCGAGAACTGTCTGACCTCTTCATGGTAGAGGGCGCGCGCTGAACACCGCCGGCAGGAATAAAAACGCGTGAAATCGTCGAAGCAAATCGCGCGAGCGGAATAAGGGTCAGTCGAAAACTGAGCTGCTAGCGCGGCGCTTGTAGCGTGGAGCGTAGAGCCGCATAATGTGCCGACGCTCCCGTGACAATGCCCTCGCCCGAAACGCGATCCCCCAAACGAAATTGGCCACGCAAAACGCTGCAAGTAATGCTGCAGTATGGCGGCAGCGCGCTGGTTCTTTACCTGCTGTTCCGGCTTTTGCCCGGCCGGAAGGTATGGCAGGCCCTAAGGCTGCTGCCGGCGCGCTTATGGTTGCTGGTTCTGTTTGGATATCTCGCCGCGCACTGTATTGGAGCGGCGAAATACCGGCTGGTCCTGAACCTCGGCGGCGCGGGCATTAACACTCGCCAGGCAGCGCGGTGTTATTTTGCCGGACTATTTGGTTCTCTGTTTCTGCCTTCCCTGATCGGCGGAGATATTTTGCGCGTGGCGATGGCGCTGCGCGTAGCGAGAAGCAGAGCCGGCGTTCTGTTGGGAAGTCTGGTGGATCGGATTTCGGATTTTACGGCCCTGGCTCTTCTGGCTGGGATTGGCGCCGCTCTGGTGCCGGGTGCGCTCGATCCCAGGAGCCGTAAAATCTTCGAGCTTGCGGGAGGAATCGCAATTATCGCAATTGCTGTTGTCGCAAGCGCGATCGCAATGCTTCCGGTGAGGCGATTTTCTTATCGCATGAGGCGGAGGTTCGTTCGCTTGCGAGGCGCGTTCCATTCAACGATGAAACAGCCAGGAGCAATGCTGAGAGCCCTGAGCATGAGCGTGACAGTTCAACTAATTTTTATCGTTCTCAACATTCTGCTTGCGGATGCATGCGGTTTACATCTTCGTTTTCGCATATGGCTGTTCGCGTGGCCTTTGGCCAAGCTTTCAGCGGCTATTCCGATCACTCAGGCGGGTATTGGAGTGCGCGAAGCTGCGCTGGCGGCGCTGCTCGTTCCATTCGGCGCGACGGCGGTATTGGCGGTTGCTGCGGGAATCGCCTGGGACGCGATTTCACTTGGTGGCGCAATCGCTGGAGGGATTTTTGCGTTACTCGCTGGACGTCTTTGGCCATTCAGCCGGAGCGCAAGCGGAGCTCGGATAAGTTAGCAGGATGAGCTGGGGAAAAAAGATTATTGACGTCCGGCGTGCAGGTACTCTAGAAGCGCGACCGAGTAGAGCGAATGAATTCGCGCAGCGCAGCGACGTTTGGTCCGTAGGAGCCCACACGACCGGCATCCACGGGCAATCCCAGCATCTCTGCCTTCTCGATACTAAGGCCGGCGTCGTCAAGTTCTGCGAGGCTGTAGCCTTCCGTCGGCACCAGGCGGTTGCGCCGAGACAAATCCACAGGCCGCGGCGGCCTATGCGTGCTTCCAGGCTTTCTTACGATATTGAAGAAATCGTCCCAGTCTCGCCTATTCCACATAACTCCTCCCGTGCCCCGGGTAAAGCTTTGATGCACCGCCATCGCTTCAGGTCGCTTAGAAATTCGCGCCCCACAGCCAGCCCGCCTGAACTGGAGTGTTGCAAATATTAACCCCCGATGTAGTGGAAAGTCGTGTCAGAATCCAATCTGTATCCTTTGAGTTATCGCACAATTGGAACTTCCCCGCCCTGCTCCGCCGTGTGTATCACAGTGACTTAGACTTGTAAATTTTTGCTTTCACGGATCGCCAGCGTTTGAACGTCCGGTGGTTGGAGAACCGGCGAAGGCCGCCACTTGGGCGACGACTACACGACAGCCTGGGCGGCTGTTATACTTTTGAGACGTTAAGGGACCGTTCAAGCCAGATGAAATTCGTATGAGCAATCCGGTTATCGTCGTGCATTACCACGAAGCTTGGCTCAAAGGCCGGAACCGACGCTTTTTTCTGCGCAAGCTTTCCACCGCGTTGCGGCAATCGCTGCAGGGGATTTCTATAAGCCGCATCGAACAGCCCGGCGACCGATTCGTAATCTCGCTCGGCGATGGCGCGTCGCAAGAGGACGCAATCGCCCGGGTGGAACGCGTTTTGGGAATTGCGTTTTACGCGCTCGCGCGAACTGTGGAACGCAGCATGGAAGAAATTTGCTCGGCGGCGTGGAATGAAATTGAGCCTCTTCAATTTGCGAACTTTGCGGTTCGCGCAAAACGTAGCGACAAATCGTTTCGGCAAACCAGCCTGGAAGTGGAAGCTGCGGTAGGACGGCATCTGCTGGAGAAACTTCGCGCGCAAGGGCGCAATGTAAGCGTTCGTTTGAAAGACCCTGAACTGACCTGTTACGTCGAAATCACCTCCGGACCCGCTTTGGTTTACGCCAAAAAAAATCCTGGTGCAGGAGGTCTCCCGGCGAACACTGCCGGACGGATGATGTGCCTGCTATCCGGAGGTTACGATTCAGCGGTGGCCGCATACCACATGATGAAGCGAGGCGCGCACCTAAGCTTTGCGCATTTTTATGGAACCGGAGCGATGCCGGGAGAATCTTCGCTTCACGTGGCCAGCCAGCTTGCGCGACAGCTCGTGCCTTGCCAATTTCACGCAAAACTTTACCGCGTTCCGTTTGAACCTATTCAACGCGAAATCGTGCGCTACGCTCCTGAAAATTATCGCGTACTGCTGTATCGCCGCATGATGCTGCGGATTGCGGAAGTGCTGGCGAAACGCGATCGCGCTCTCGCGTTGGTCACCGGCGACAGCCTGGGCCAGGTGGCGTCACAGACGCTGCGGAATCTTGTGGCTGTCGATGCCGCGTCGCGCATGGTTGTGTTCAGGCCGCTCATCGGCACGGACAAAACGGAAATCATCGCTACAGCGCGCAAAATCGGAACGTACGATATTTCTTCGGAACCATTTCACGATTGCTGCCCTGTTTTCCTTCCGCGTATGCCGGCGTTGTATGCCTCGGCGACAGACTTGGACGAAGCGGAGGCCGGGCTTGATATAGCGGGACTCATCACTATGGGCTTGCGAAGCACGACGCTGGAGCAATTTCATTATACCGGCGGAGAGATCAAGAGCGAAATTTCACATCCGGGAAAATTTTCGGGGAAGAAAAGCATCGCGACGGCGTAAGTTGCTCAATCGAGTTTAAAAATAAGAAGGGCGCTGAAGAAATTCAGCGCCCTCTTGCGATCTCAAACTTTCAATAAAAAGAACGATTAGCGGTCTCTTCCGCCTCCGCCATAGCCTCCGCGGTCACCACCGCGATCCCCGCCACGGCCTCCGCCACCGCGTCCTCCACCACCTCCACCATGGCCGCCGCGTCCACCGCCGCCTCCGCCTCCATGACCGCCGCCTCCGTGTCCACCGCGCGGACCTCCGCCACCACCGGAGCCGCCGCCTTCGCGTTGAGGACGAGCTTCGTTTACAACCAACGCGCGTCCGAGAAAATCCTTGCCGTTGAGAGCCGCAATTGCTTTTTCAGCTTCTGCATCATTGCCGATTTCCGCGAAGCCGAATCCGCGGGGTTGCCCCGTAAAACGGTCGCGCAACAGCGTGAGTGAATCGGGCGTCACGCTGATTTCGGCAAACAGCGCCGCCACCTGCTCTTCCGTAGCTTTGAACGACAGATTGCCCACGTACAGTTTCTTCACGGCCGTTCTCCTTGTGCCCCTGACCATCATCAGGGCGCAAAATGCGAAGCTGAAGAGACAGGATCTCTGCGCGGGCGGCCAGCAGTCGTTTTAGCTAGGCCCGGCTGAAGCGAGCGCTCCAGCACTCACGAGCATCTTGCGGCAAGTGCTCGCGGCAGTCAACCACCACGTCCGGAAAGTCGAGGCTAAGCCCAGGAACCCGGCGAAATACGGAAAAGTGGTAGGATGCGCCGAGGGTTACTTTGAGAAAAGAGCGGGACCGGAGGTAAAGTGCGCGGGACGATGATGGATTTTCAGCTGACCGTTCAGCCGATCCTCGAACGCGCCGGGAAACTGTTCGCCGCGGTGGAAATTGTATCGCGCCAGCCGGACCGTTCGCTGAAACGCACTACCTACGGAGAGATATATCAGCGCTCGCGACGGCTGGGTCGTGCGCTGGAACTCGCCGGAATGGCCCGGGGCGATCGCGTCGCCACATTAATGTGGAACCATTCAGCGCATCTTGAGGCTTACTTGGGCGTCCCGGTATCCGGCGGCGTTTTGCACACTTTGAATATTCGGCTACATCCCGACGAGCTTGCTTATATTGCAAATCACGCGCGCGACCGTTATCTGATTGTTGATGACGTTTTGCTTCCCGTCTATGAGGGCTTCCGTGCCAAAGCGCATTTCGAACGCGTCTTCGTAGTGCCGTTCAGCGGTGGGAAAGTTTCGCGCGCATACGAAAACTACGAAGATTTCCTTTCCGCAGCGGATGATGAATTTGTGTATCCGTTGCTGGAAGAAAACGAAGCGGCGGCCATGTGTTTCACCTCCGGCACGACCGGAAAACCCAAAGGCGTAGTCTATTCCCATCGGGCGCTGGTGCTGCACAGCCTAACGCAAAGTCTTACCGACTGCTTTGGCATCAGCCACAACGACGTTCTGCTTCCGGCATCGTCGATGTTCCACGCCAATGGATGGGGCCTGCCGTTCTCGGCCGCTATGGCTGGGGCGAAGTTGGTTTTGCCCGGGCCGTGCGTGGATGCCGAAAGCTTGCTGGAGCTGATCGAACGTGAAAAGGTGACGCTCGCGTGCGCCGTGCCCACGGTTTGGTTTGGAGTGCTCGACGCGCTCGAAAAGACTCCCGGGCGATGGAAAATGTCGAACCCCGTGCGGATTATATGCGGGGGCTCGGCAGTGCCTGAATCGCTTCTGCGCGGCCTCGACCGCTTCGGCATTCACGTCACGCATCTTTGGGGGATGACCGAAACTGCGCCGCTGGCAACCACGGGAATAATCAAGTCCACGCAGGCTCACTGCACGGCAGACGAGAAATATAAAATCCGCACAAAGCAGGGTATTCCGGCGCCGTTTATCGAACTGCGAGTAATGGGCGCGCAAGGGCAGGCAGCCGAAGACGGAACTGCTTCCGGGGAGTTGGAAATTCGCGGCCCGTGGGTGGCGGAAAGTTATTTTGAAGCGCCGGAAACCGCCGATCGGTGGAGCGACGACGGATGGTTTCGCACTGGCGATGTCGCGACGATCGACGAAGAGGGTTACGTCAAGATTCTCGATCGCAGTAAAGACCTCATCAAGTCCGGCGGCGAATGGATTAGCTCGGTTGATCTGGAAAACGCGCTGATGTGCTACCCCGGCGTGCGCGAAGCCGCTGTGATCGGCCTACCACATCCGAAATGGCAAGAACGTCCTTTGGCCGTGATCGTCGTGAAAGAAGGCGTGTCTCTGCAGCCAAAAGAATTGCTTGAATTTCTGGCCGCAAAATTCGCGAAGTGGCAGCTGCCGGATGCATTTGTCTTTGCTGCGGAAATTCCGCGTACGTCCGTTGGAAAATTTCTTAAGTCGAAATTGCGCGAACAGTACGCGAATTGGACCTGGAGTTCATAGCTCGTAACGAAACCAAGTGGTTAGCGCATCATTGCAGGGGCCTGCCAGGAAGTTGACTCTGCGCGCCTTATGTACGGTAGCTGGCATTGATGCGAACGTATTCCGCCGTGAAATCGCAGGTCCACACGCGGGCTGCGCCGCGACCGCCGTGCAGATTTACAACAACCGGCACATATTTTGCGAGCATTTGGCGGTGCGCGACCCGCTCGTTAAACGGGTGTTCGCGGCCGCGGCGACATACGCAGATTCCGGCGAGATGAATGTCGACGCTTCTTGGTTCGAACGAAGCGCCTGACCGGCCTACAGCGGCGAGGATGCGGCCCCAATTAGGGTCGGCTCCCGCGAACGCCGTTTTTACGAGAGGCGAATTGGCAATCGTGCGGGCAATTTTATCCGCGAGAACATTGGATGCAGCTCCGCGAATTTCGATTTCGATCACGCGTTGAGCACCTTCCCCATCCTCTACGATGGCGAGGGCGAGTGATCTGCAGACCACTTCAAGCGCCGCGCAAAACTTTGAGTAGTCAGGGGCTTCGCACACAATTTTTTTCGCGCCACTTTTACCGTTCGCGAGCAGTATGACGCTATCGTTCGTTGAAGTGTCGCCATCCACTGTGATGGCGTTGAATGTGCACCCCACGACGGTCGTCAGCGCCTTCGATAACAGCGCCGGTGAAATGTTCGCGTCCGTCGCAAGAAATCCCAGCATGGTGGCCATATTCGGCTCAATCATTCCGGAACCTTTGGTGCATCCGAGAATGCGAACCTGTTCTCTGCCGATGCTGCATTTTGCTGTAGCCCATTTCGGTCGAGTGTCGGTAGTCATGATCGCGCGAGTGAATTGTTCGAAAGAGGCTGCGTTCGAGCTTCGGCTCGCGGCGAACTGCGGAATCGCGCGAAGAATTTTCTCCACGCGCAGCGGGACACCGATTACGCCCGTCGAGCACACCAATATTTCGGTCGGCCTGCAACCGAGCGAACGAGAGAGGGCCGCAGCAGTCTCGCGTGAAGCCACGATTCCTTGCGAACCCGTGCAACAATTCGCGTTTCCGGAGTTGACGATTATCCCGCGTATTTTATGGTGGGATTTCTGCAGGTTTTCGCGGGAGACTAGAACCGGCGCGGCTTGCACGCGATTCGTAGTGAAAACCGCGGCAGCAGTAGCGACGGTATCGCTAGCGAGCAACGCAAGGTCCAGACCGGACTTCTTGAGGCCGCAAGCAGTGGCGGCAAAAGTAAAGCCACGCGGGATGTCAGCGCGCGAAGGATGTAACTTCATGCGGAGACGGGCGTTGCAGAATCACCGAGGATTGGCAGCATGATGCGCTCGCGCAACACAGTTGCGATCACGGCCACAAGTTTGCAGGATCGGCGTTTTACACAGATGCAACAATCGCGATCGATTTTCTCGGTGAGCACTTTTCTTGGTGAAGCGACGAATCCTTGGCGCTCGAAAAATTGCGGTGCATGCGTGACGGCGAAAACGCGTGCAATTCCGCTCTGGCGGGCTTCCTCTAATGCAAAAGTGATCAGTTTTGCGCCAATCCCGCACCCGCGAGCCTTCGGATCCACGGCGACCGACCGAATCTCCGCAAGCTCGGCAGTGTATTTTTCGAACGAAAGGCAGCCGACCACACGGCCGGAATTAGTCTGAACGAGAAAGTGGCCGATGTTCCGACGTATTTCTTCCTCAGCGCGAGCGAGCAACAATCCCTGCTCGGAGTAGTGCGCAATGAGCCCAAAAATGGCACGGGCATCGGACATTCTTGCGCGCCGCGCTCTCATAAATTGTCCTCGAGCTTCGCCAAACGCGCTTCGAACTCCCGCAGCGCGGAGCGAACCGCTCCAGGAGCCGTTCCGCCCGGCAGAGAACGTCGAGCCAGAGCAGATTCCAAAGTCAGCGCAGTAGCCAAATTTCTGTCAAAGGCCGGTGAGAATTCTTTTAGACGCTCGACCGGCATTTCCCGGATCGATTTCCCTTCCTTCTCCGCCGCTTGAAATACTTTGCCTGCTATTTCGTGCGCTTCGCGGAAGGGAACGCCGAAGGTAACCAGATAATCCGCCACTTCGGTGGCAACAAGCGCCGAATCCTGTGCCGCCGCGCGCAAACGATCTTCACGAAACTTCGTGGCCGCCAATGTAGCCGCGGCAATTTGCAGCATTCCGAGAGATTGGTCGTGCGCTTGAAAAACATTTTCTTTATCTTCCTGCAAATCGCGCTGATAGCTCGAGGGCAAGCCCTTCATCGTGGCGAGCAGCGCGAAAAGGCTTCCGTAGATTCGGCCGGTCTTGCCGCGAATCAGTTCCCAGGCATCTGGGTTTTTCTTCTGCGGCATAAGGCTGCTGCCCGTGGAAAATTCATCCGGCAACTCGACGAACCCGAACTCGGGAGAACTAAACAGGACAAAGTCTTCAGCGAGACGGGAAAGATGCATAGCTAGAGTTGCAAGCGCAAAGAGATATTCGAGCGCGAAATCTCGGTCGCTGACAGCGTCAAGACTGTTTGCCGAAATAGTCGAAAAATCGAGATCCTGCGCAAGAGCAATACGGTCGAGCGGGAATGCGCAGCCTGAAAGAGCGCCGGAGCCTAGCGGACAAACATCGGCGCGCGCCGCGGCAGCTGCGACGCGTTCCGCGTCGCGATGAAATGCCTCACCATGCGCGAGAAGCCAGTGTGATAGAAGCAACGGCTGAGCGTGTTGCATGTGCGTGTTGCCCGGCATGGGCACCTTCAAATTGCGCTCAGATTGTGTGGCGATGGCGTGTTCGAGAGAAGCGATGGCTCGCCGGATTTCGTGCGCGGCGTCTTTCACATACATGCGAAATTCCGTGGCTATCATTTCGTTGCGGCTGCGGCCGGTGTGCAGCTTGGCACCGAGAGTTCCGAGGTTCTCGATCAGTGCGGTTTCAACGAAATGATGGACGTCTTCGGCCTTCGAATTATCGAGCCAAGCAACATCGGATTTTGCGCGCGCCTCAAGAGCGTCGAGCGCGGCGACCAATTGTTCGCCCTCATCCCTCGTTATGATTCCCGCGCGCGCGATAGCGCGAGCCCAGGCTCGATCGAGCGCGATTTCCTGGGGCAGCAACCGCCTGTCGAATTTCCAGGAACGCTCAAATTCGTAGAACGATGCATCGGGACCGCGTTCGAAGCGGCCTCCCCACATTTTCCGCTGGCTTCCAACATCACTCATCGTGCTTTGGCCTCGTGATGCGCGGCCTGCACTTTGGATTGAGTTTCTTCCTGCGGCACGGTGATGGGTAGCGCGAAAAGGTTGATGAAACCCTCGGCATCTTTCGGGTTGTAACCGGTCATGGTGAAGCTGGCGAGATTGGCGCGATAAAGCGAGCAGGGCGAGTGTCGCGAACTTACAGTGACGTTGCCTCTGCAAAGCGCCAGTGAAACCGTGCCGGTAACGCGCCGCTGCGAGGTGGTGAAAAACGCGTCGAGCGCTTCGCGCAACGGCGTGAACCACATGCCGTAATAAACCATCTCCGCGTAACGTAGTGAAAGAACCTGCTGATAGTGCGCGGTTTCGCGGTCTAGCGCGAGAGATTCGAGTTCGCGGTGCGCGGCCACTAGTAGGGTCCCGCCCGGAGTTTCGTAAGCTCCACGCGATTTAATTCCGACCAGCCGGTTTTCGACGATGTCCATGCGGCCCACGCCGTTGGCCGCCGCGATTTCGTTCAACAAGGTGAGCAACGGGATGGCGTCGAGCGTCTTGCCATTCACCGAAACCGGAGTTCCACCGTCAAATCCGATTTCAACCGTGGTAAGTTTCTCGGGCGCGCTCGCCGGCGAAACCACCCATTGCCACATGCTTTCGTCCGGTGCGTTTGCGGGATCTTCCAGCACTCCGCCTTCGTGGCTCAAGTGCCAGATGTTGCGATCGCGGCTGTAAATATTTTTCGTAGTCTGTTCGACCGGGATGTTGTGCGCGCGAGCGTAGGCGATGGCTTCTTCACGCGATGCTATTTTCCATTCGCGCCACGGTGCGATAATTTGCAACTCTGGCCCCAACGCTTTAGCAGCCAGCTCAAACCGCACCTGATCGTTACCTTTGCCCGTACAGCCATGTGCCACAGCATCGGCGCCCAGTTTTTTAGCAATTGCAACTTGTCGCTTCGCCAGCAGCGGCCTTGCGAAAGAAGTACCGAGCAGGTATTTATGCTCGTAAACGGCACCGGCGCGGAGCGTAGGCCAGATATACCCGGTTATGAACTCCTCGCGCAGGTCTTCCACAAAGGCGGAGCTAGCTCCGGTGGCAAGCGCCTTCTTGCGGGCTGCTTCCAAATCTTCCCGCTGCCCGAGATCGCCAATCATGGCAATCACTTCGCAGGCATAATTTTCTTTGAGCCAGGGAATGATGATGGAGGTGTCCAGACCTCCGGAGTACGCAAGTACGACTTTCTTCGGCAATTCGCTCTCCTTAACTTGATTAGTTCAGCAGCGTAAGCAGAATCGCTTTCTGCATGTGAAGCCGATTTTCCGCCTGGTCGAACACGATCGATCGGGGCGAATCGATCACCTCTTTACTGACTTCCGAACCGCGATGGGCCGGAAGGCAGTGCATGAAGGCGGCGTCCGGCGCGGCCTGCGCGAAGAGCGCTTCGTTGACCTGATAGCCGGCGAACGCTGCTTCACGCGCGGCCAATTCTTCTTCCTGACCCATGCTGGTCCACACGTCCGTGTAAATCGCCTGAGCATCGGCAACGGCTTCCTCGGGCGACGTACACAGTTCGATCTTGCCGCGCGTTTCCCGCGCCGTACGCTTGGCTTCTGACACCACAGCTGGATCAGGGCCGTAGCCCGCGGGCGTGGCGAGTCGAATATGCGCGCCTGCGCGAGCGCCGATGCTGAGAAGCGAGTGGCAGACGTTATTGCCGTCGCCAATGTAGGCGAGCTTCAGTCCGCGCAGTCCGCCGAATCGTTCCTCCAAGGTGAAAAAATCGGAGAGCGCCTGGCAAGGGTGATAGCGGTCGGAAAGCGCGTTAATCACAGGTATGGATGCGTTTTCCGCCAGCGCATCGATCGATTCCTGCGTGAACGTTCGGGCGACAATTCCTTGAACCCAACGTTCGAGGTTTTTTGCCACGTCGGGAATGGATTCGCGCTGGCCCAGTCTCGATCCCGTATGATCGAGAAAAACCGAAGCGCCGCCGAGGCTGGAGATTCCGACTTCGAAAGTGACGCGCGTGCGTAGCGACGGCTTTTCAAAAATCAGCGCGAGGAAACGGCCCGCAAGAGCTCCGCGATAGCGGTCAGGATGGGCCTTCACATCCGCGGCGAGATGGAGGAGTTCGCGCACCTGGGCGGGACTCCACTCCATCCCGGTCAGAAGATCGTTCGTTAAGGTCAAGGGAGCGACGGCGGCGTTCATAGTTGCCTCGAGGCAGCCATAGCCTTCGGCTGCGTTTGAATTGGTGTTTTTAATTTGCGTTCTTTGGCGGATGCAGTGGCCGTTATTTTAGAAGTTGCAGCCAGCGCAGCTTCAAATTTGGCGAGAAACTCGGCGATGTCGCCCTTGCGGATGATAAACGGCGGAAGCAGGCGCAAGATGTGATCGTGCGTGCAGTTGATAATCACTCCGCGACGAAGCGCTTCTTGAACGATAGGCGCGCCGTCACGGGACAGATCGACGCCTAACATCAGTCCTTGGCCCCGTACCTCACGGATAAAATCAAACCGTGCGGCAAGTTTTTCCAGGCCAGCGCGCAATTCAGCGCCCCGCTCTCGCACCTGCGCGAGCAGGTTTTCTTCTTCGACGACGGCCAGAAACTCGAGCGCGGCCGCACAGACGAGCGGCCCACCGCCAAACGTGGTTCCGTGCGCACCAGGCGTAAACGCCGAAGCAAATTTCTCGTTTGCGATTATGGCGCCGAGCGGAAGGCCTGCCGCGAGCGGCTTCGCGACCACAGCAATATCCGGCAGAGAATCAAATTGCTGATACGCGAAATATCGTCCCGTGCGGCCCAGCCCACACTGTATTTCATCGGCAATCAGCGCTGCGTCATGCTCCGTCGCAAGCTCTCGCGCGCGATTCCAGAAACGCTCATCCACTCCGAAAATGCCGCCCTCACCTTGAATTGTCTCTACCACCAGAGCGCAGACTGAATCGTCAAATTTTGCTTCGAGGTCCGCGACATCGTTGAAGCGTACGAATTCAACACCGGGAACCAGGGGTTCGAACGGTTCGCGATATTTTGCGGTGTAGGTGATGGACACGGCGCCAAAAGTCCTGCCGTGAAACGAGTTCTCCAGCGCCAGAATTCGCATTTTCGTCCCGGCGGATTGTGTACCGGCATTCCTGTGCTTTGCATGCGCGTAAGCGCGCGCAAGCTTCAGCGCTCCATCGATCGCTTCGGTGCCGCTGTTGGTGAAGAAAACACGGTCGAGTCCGGACCAATCAACGAGCTTTTTCGCGAGCGGACCTTGATAAGCGTTGTGGAAAAGATTCGACAGATGAATGGCGCGGCCGGCTTCTCGTCGAATTACGCGCACCAGCCGCGGATGCGCATGCCCCAACGCATTGACGGCGATGCCGCCAAGAAAATCCAGATACTCGCGCCCGTCCGAATCGTAGAGGCAGCAGCCGCGCCCGCGAGTGAATACGATGGGCGGCCGTTTGTATGTGTTCATCAAATGCCGAGCTTCGTCCGCGCGAACTCGGCCAGCCGAAACGGATTTTGTCGCCGCACTCCTCTTTTTTGCCATCTCTAACGCGCCGCTCCTTGAGCCATTCTCATCCTGGCGTGAACCGCGGGAAGCACGCGCGTGCCAAAACGGCGCGAGCCGTTGGCTGCAGTGAACAAGGATCGCGGAAGCATTCCACCGACGATATGCACTTCGCTAACGCCTCCAGCCAGTGCGCGTTTGGCAGCTTCAAGTTTCAAAACCATCCCGCCCGACACTTTATTTCGACGAATCAGGTCTTCGATTTCGGCGCCGCGCACCACGCGCAGAACTTTTTCACCGTCGAGCACTCCAGCTACGTCAGTGAGAAAAATCAAACGGTCGGCCTGAACGAATTCCGCCGCAGCGGCCGCCAGGTGATCGGCGTTGATGTTATAGAGCTCGCCGTCCGAGCCAAGGCCCAGACAAGAAGCGACGGGCACGAGCCCTGCGCTCCAGAGCGAACGCAGAAACTCCACATTCACCTCGGTGAGATAGCCCACGTATCCAAGGCTGCCTTCGCATTCTCCGACTTGCATCGGCTCAGCCAGAAAGCAGGTGGCGTCGCAAGCGCTGATGCCTACAGCCGGCTGTCCGGCGAGTGAAATTGCGCCGGCAAGACGCTTGTTCAGCAAACCTGCAAAGACCATCACTGCTGCATCCCGCGTTTCGCGGTCGGTAACTCGAAGCCCGTTCACAAAACGGCTCGAAATTCCCATGCGTTCCAGGGTGGCGGTGAAGATTTTTCCGCCGCCGTGAATTACGAGTAGCTCATGTCCACCACGCGCGAGCTCGCTCACCTGCCGCGCAATTGTTTGAACCGTTTCTTTGCGCTCGAGGAGCGCGCCGGCGATTTTTATTACCAGTCTCATAGCAACCCCGCAGTTTCCGGATGACCGAACATCTCGTTCATGTTTTGAACCGCCTGTCCCGCCGCGCCTTTACCCAGATTGTCGAGGGACGAAAGGATTACTAGCCGCCGGCCCGAAGCATCCAGCGCGAATCCGATATCGCAGAAATTCGTATGCGTTACATGTTGCAGCTCGGGCAAGCGCCCGCCGGGCAAAACACGGACCATCCGTCGCTCCGCATAAAAACGTCGATAAAGGCTTTCGACTTCATCCTCCCTGCGCGGCTGGGACAGCCAGACGTGTAGGGTGGAAAGAATTCCGCGCTCCACGGGAAGCAAATGAGTGGTGAAAATAAAATCGTCAAGAGCGATACCGGCGTGCTCTGCGATTTCCGGCGTATGGCGGTGATTGAACAGGCCGTAGGCGCGACAATTTTCATTTACCTCGACGAAATGAGTCTCGCGCTTCGGCTCCTTACCCGCGCCGCTGACCCCTGACTTACAATCGCATACCACACCGCGAGATAAATTAATCCAGCCGGCCTCAACAAGCGGCCGCAGTCCAAGGATCACGGATGTTGCATAGCAACCCGGATTCGCCACCAGCCGGGCTTGCGCCAACGAATCGGCGTAGAGCTCAGGCAAACCATAAACCGTTTCGCAAAGCGTTTCAGTGCTAGCTGGCGGCAGCTTGTACCAATCGGCAAAAGTTTGTGGTTCGCGAAAGCGAAGGGCGCCGCTCAGATCAACGATGCGCAGCCTGGGATTCTCCGCAAGAAGCTCAGGGACGAGTTCGAGCGAAGCTTCGTGCGGCGTGGACAGAAAAACAACATCCGCGGCACTCTTCGCGATAGCCTTTGCGGAGAGCGGCATGCAGCGCGCTTCGCCCCAGCCGCGGAGCTGCGGGAAAATCTCCGTGAGGCAGCGAACATTCGCCTGCTCTCCGCGAACGAAAAATACTGGCCTCTCGATGCGCGGATGCCGCAAAAGCAATCGGGTGAGTTCAAATCCCGCATAGCCGGTGGCTCCGACGACAGCGACTTTTGTCTTATCGCTCATCCCAACATTTCCTCGATTCGTTTCTGGACTGCTGCTCGCGCACTGCGCGAAGGCGTGACGATCAGAACCGTGTCATCACCCGCCAGCGTGCCGGCCACTTCTTTCCAGCGTTCCGCGTCGAGAGCCGCAGCGATCGGCTGTGCTCCACCGGGCGGCGTTTTCAACACCAGCATGTTCTGCGCTGGCCGCACGTCGAGCAAAAATTCCTTCAAGGCACGAGCCAACGCTGGGACCGAAGTTGTCTCTTCGGCTGCCGCAGAGGAAAGCGCACGGTAACCGTCCGCGGTCTTTACCAGTCGCAGTTCCCGAAGATCGCGCGAGAGCGTAGCTTGCGTAACGCGCACGCCCAGATGCACAAGCTGCCGCCGTAATTCGTCCTGACTAGCGACCGGCGGACCCGCTAGTACTTTCAAAATTTGTCCCTGTCGAAATCTCTTATGCGCACCCATATCGTATTATGCGTGATTATTCATCCTTATGCATAATCATACAATATCGTGCCAGCGTGTCAACAGCACAAACCGAGAAATTATCGAGGCCGGTGTTTTCGGAATTACGGAGGGGTGCTCGAACTGCTTCCTGTCCAGGCGTCGAGCCGCACGAAAAAAAGCACACATATAATTCTGGCCGCAGGGATACAATCCCCCTCGAAACGCGGCGCGCCGAAAAAGGTGGCACGTTTGTGGACATTTCTTACGGAGGCTTTGGATGAAGCGTTTGGGATTGCTGTGCTTCTCTCTTTTTGTTTTAGCCGGCTTGTGCGGCGCTCAGACTCCGAAGGCATCCGCGCCGGCCGAAATTGCGATCCGTGCCGGAAAAGTGCTGGATGTTCGCACCGGAAATTATCTTACCGATCAAATCATCTGGATCGAAGGCGACCGCATTAAAGCCATCGGGAAAGCGGCGGAAATTTCAAACCAGCTTCCGGCGGACGCCAAAGTGATCGATCTCTCGAACGCGACCGTTCTACCCGGCCTTATTGATTGCCACACGCACCTCACCTACACGCCGTACATGTCGGGTCCCGCGGGGCTGCACGTTTCCTATCCGCGGCAGGCGCTGATCGGGGCCCGCAACGCTCGCGTCACTCTCGAAGCAGGTTTCACGACCGTGCGCAATGTGGGGGCGAATGGATATTCAGACATTGCTCTGCGCGACGCCATTAAGGCCGGGGATGTTCCGGGACCGCGAATCCTTGCTTCGGGACCGGCGCTCAGCATCACCGGCGGCCATGCCGACGAGAATTTCCTCGCGCCGCAATTCAATTTTTCGAGTGACGGAGTGGCTGACGGCGTCGATGGCGTAACTGCGAAGGTGCGCGAAAACATCAAGTTCGGCGCTGACGTAATAAAATTCATGGCTACCGGTGGAGTGCTCTCGGAGGGCGATAACCCAGCGCTCGCACAATATAGTCCCGAAGAAATGAAAGCGATCATCGACACGGCGCACGGTCTTGGGCGCAAAGTTGCGGCGCACGCTCACGGCGCCCTCGGAATCAAGTACGCGGTGCTCGCAGGTGTGGATTCCATCGAGCACGGCAGCTACATAAATGAGGAAGACATTCAGTTGATGAAGCAGCACGGCACTTATTTGGTTCCGACGCTCTATCTCGGCGATTGGCTGATGGAGAATCTTACGACGCTAGGTCTTTCGCCCAACATGATTGAAAAGGCCAAGATCGTGCTGCCGCTCGCGCGCCAGAATATCGCGGTCGCTTTCAAAGAAGGCGTGAAAGTGGCGTTTGGCACGGACGCAGCGGTCTATCCTCATGGACTGAATGGGCGCGAATTCGCAGTGATGGTCAAGCTCGGTCTCTCTCCGTTGCAATCGATTCAAGCTGCTACCGTGAATGCAGCCGATTTGCTGGGCTGGACGGATCGCGTCGGGACGCTCGATCCGGGAAAGTTTGCGGACATCATCGCTATCGACGGCGACCCGCTCGCGGACGTTCATGTTCTGGAAAATGTTCGTTTCGTGATGAAGGGTGGCGAAGTGATCAAAAACCAGTAGCGAACGAAAGATCTGTACCGCGCAGGAAAACTCGAAAAGGGGACGACAACGATGGGACGCGTATTTGCTTTCTTACTTCTCCTATGCTCCTGCGGACGGCTGCTCTTCGCGCAAACCGCAACCACGGCTCCCACTCAGGATCCGACCAAACCTGCTGCAATTGCGAAGAATGATTATAGTAGCGGCGACAACTGGCTATGCCGTCCCGGCCGCCAAGACGCTTGTGCCACGGACTTGTCCACCACCGTCATATCCGCCGACGGCAAGATGAAACTGGAAACGTGGGCCGGCAATCCGAACGCCGAGATTGATTGCTTCTACGTCTATCCCACGGTTTCGGTCGACCCCGGTGGCAACAGCGATATGACGCCCGGTCCGGAAGAAAAAGGCGTGGTGCATGTGCAGTTTGCCCGCTTCGCTTCCCAGTGCCGACCCTACGCTCCCCTCTACCGTCAGATCACGCTCACCGCTCTGCGCGCCGCTCTAGGCGGCACGCCCATCCCCGCGGATCGCGCCCTGGCCTACAACGACGTGCTCGATGCGTGGAATTACTACCTTGAACATGACAACCACGGACGCGGCGTCGTGCTGATTGGACATTCGCAGGGCTCCGGCGTTCTCACTCAGCTCATCAAGAGCGAGATCGATGGCAAACCAGTACAGTCACGCATCATTTCTGCGTTGCTGCTGGGAGCCAGTCTGCCTGTGCCTAAAGGAAAAGACGTGGGCGGCACTTTCCAGCATATGCCACTCTGTCACGCAGCCGATCAAACGGGATGCGTGATTACTTACGCTTCGTTTCGCTCCAATGTTCCGCCTCCGGCTAACACCCACTTCGGCAAAGTGACCGATGAAGGCATGATTTCCGCGTGCACTAATCCGGCAGCCCTCGCCGGAGGCAGCGGCGAGCTTCACGCCTATCTCAGAACGAACGGCAGCGGCTTAGCGTCCGGTGCAGAAGTTGCCCCGGGAGCTTGGGTCAAGGGCAGCGAACCCGTCAACACTCCTTTTGTAAGTGTGCCGGGTATGCTGACCGCCGAGTGCGTCGCCAACGAGCACGGCTCTTATCTTGCTATCACCGTGCATGGCGATCCCGCCGGACCTCGAGCAAGTGACATCACCGGCGACGTCGTGGTCGGTGGCCAGGTCATGGCCAATTGGGGTCTGCATCTGATCGACGTGAATCTCGCAATAGGTAACCTGATCGATATCGTAAGCCAGGAGTCCAAAGCTTATCTGGCTGCTGCGCCGAAGAAGTAAATTTCGGCGCTGATCAGCGCGCGCACCAGCCTCACGCCGCGCTACGGGATGCGGCAAGGTCAAAGCGATCGAGGTTCATCACTTTGGCCCAGGCCGCAACGAAGTCCTGAACAAATTTCTTGTGCGCATCAGAACTTCCGTAGACTTCTGACAGAGCGCGAAGTTGTGCGTTCGAGCCGAAGATGAGATCGGCTCGCGTTGCCGTCCATCGAACTTCGCCCGTCTTGCGATCGCGTCCTTCAAACGTGTCGTTCGCATCCGAGGTGGCCTTCCACGCCGTGCGCATATCGAGCAGGTTGATGAAGAAATCGTTGGTCAATGCTTCCGGTTTCTTGGTGAAAACTCCGAACTTGGTGTGTCCGTGATTTGTGTTCAACACGCGCATGCCGCCGATTAGGACGGTGAGTTCCGGAGCAGTGAGCGTGAGGAGCTGAGCCTTATCGAGCAGTTCCACTTCGGCTGTTCCGTCAGCGCTTCCGTGAGGGCGTCCGTTGCGGTAGGAGCGGAAGCCATCCGCCGCTGGTTCGAGCACGGCGAAAGATTCCACGTCGGTTTGCTCTTGCGAAGCATCCATGCGGCCTGGGGCAAAGGGAACGATCACGGTGACGCCCGCATTCTTCGCGGCTTTCTCCACGCCCGCGCAACCCGCCAGGACGATCAAGTCGGCCAGCGAGATTTTCTTACCGCTGGACTGCGATGCGTTGAACTCGCTCTGAATCTTTTCGAGTGCCTTTAAAATTTTCTGCAGCTCCGCGGGCTGATTGACCTTCCAGTCCTTTTGTGGAGTGAGGCGGATGCGCGCGCCATTTGCGCCGCCCCGCTTGTCAGACCCACGGTAGGTGGACGCCGAGGCCCAAGCTGTTGTGACGAGTTGCGAGACCGTCAGTCCCGACGCGAGGATTTTTTCTTTCAGGGACGCGACATCTTTGTCATCCACCAATTTATGACTTACCGGCGGGATGGGGTCCTGCCAAAGCAGTTCTTCCTTCGGAACCTCCGGACCAAGGTAGCGTGCACGAGGTCCCATGTCGCGATGCGTCAGCTTGAACCACGCACGCGCAAACGCATCGGCAAGCAGAGCCGGATTCTCGTAGAAACGCCGCGAGATTTTTTCGTAGACGGGATCGACTCGCAAAGAAATATCGGTAGTGAGCATCGCCGGTTCGTGACGCTTGGAGGGATTGTGGGCGTCCGGCACCGTATCCGCTCCTGTGCTTCCTTTTGGCTTCCACTGGTGTGCGCCGCCGGGACTCTTGGTAAGTTCCCACTCGTACTTGAACAAATGCTCGAAGAAATTGTTACTCCATTTCGTTGGAGTGCTGGTCCACGTAACTTCCAGGCCGCTCGTAATCGCGTCGCCTGCGATACCGGTGGCGTAGGCGCTCGACCAGCCCAGGCCCTGATTCTCAATGGCAGTGCCTTCCGGTTCTCTACCCAGGTGTGTGCCGGGCCCGGCTCCGTGAGTTTTTCCGAAGGTGTGACCGCCGGCGATCAAAGCGACGGTTTCTTCGTCGTTCATGGCCATCCGCGCGAAAGTCTCGCGGATGTCTTTCGCTGCCGCGCGCGGGTCGGGCTTCCCTTCCGGGCCTTCGGGGTTCACATAAATCAGGCCCATGGTGGTGGCGCCGAAGGGACGCGCGAGATCGCGTTCACCCGAATAGCGTTTGTCCGTTCCCATCCAAGTCGATTCATGTCCCCAGTTGACGTCGAGGTCGGGTTCCCAAACGTCGGGACGGCCGCCGGCGAAACCAAACGTCTTGAAGCCCATCGTTTCCAGGGCGACATTGCCCGCGAGGATCATCAGATCGGCCCACGAGATCTTTTTGCCGTACTTCTGCTTGATCGGCCAGAGCAGGCGCCGCGCTCGATCCAGGTTAACGTTGTCAGGCCAGCTGTTGAGCGGAGCGAAACGTTGCTGACCTCGACCGCCGCCTCCGCGACCGTCAAAGGTGCGATAAGTGCCGGCGCTGTGCCAGGCCATGCGAATGAACAGCGGACCGTAATGGCCGAAGTCGGCAGGCCACCAGTCCTGCGAGTCGGTCATCAACGCCGCGAGATCTTTTTTCAGGGCATTGTAGTCGAGGCTCTTGAACTCTTCGGCGTAATTGAAATTCTCGCTCATAGGATCAGACAGCGATGAGTGCTGATGCAGCAGATTCAGATTCAGGTGGTTCGGCCACCAGTCGCGATTCGTTCTGCTGGGGCTGCCGCCATGCGGAAACGGGCATTTCTCTTCGTTAGCCATATGTACTCTCCCTCAGACAATAAATTCAGCCGAATAGGTTCGTTGAAATCTATGCTGCGATTTCTACGAATTTAAATTAACATCTAAGTGGGAGATAGTTCCAATATATAACTCCCATTTTAGGTATAGGCATACCCTATGGAAGTTCATCAGCTTCGGTATGTTTGCGCCATCGCCGACACGGGCAACTTCAGCCGCGCCGCGGAGCGCTGCAAGATTGCACAACCTTCGCTCTCACAGCAGGTGCTAAAACTCGAGGAAGAGTTGGGTGCAAAGCTTTTCGACCGCTTGGGTCGCAGTATTCGCCTCACCGAGGCGGGTCGCGCTTTCATTCCTCGCGCTCGCGCGATCTTGGGGCAGATGGAGGCAGCGCGATCTAGTGCAACCGATCGAAATACAGACCTGCGCGGCAGCGTCGCCGTCGGCGTCATTCCAACTGTTGCGCCCTACCTGATGCCGAGTTATACGGCCCGTTTCGCCAAGAGATATCCCGACGCGAAACTACGCATCGTTGAAGAAACGACTTCGGTCCTGGTAGAAGGCTTGCGCGACCTGTCGATCGATATCGCGATTCTTGCGCTCCCGCTGCGTCACAAGGACCTGGAGCTGTTCCCCATCCGAACCGAGCCGCTCTTTGCAGCATTGAGCACAGAGCATCCGCGTGCCTCCGCAAAATCGCTCGCCCTCAAAGACCTCCGCGGAGAATCTTTCGTTATGTTGCGCGACGGCCACTGTTTCCGGGATCTGAGTATTAACACCTGCGCACGTGCGCGCATTACGCCCAACATTGTGTTTGAAAGCGGACAGTTCAGCAGTTTGCTAGGAATGGTTGCAGCTGGTGTCGGCGTCTCGCTCGTCCCTGAAATGGCTGTTGACCGCAACGTCGGCTGCTGCTACGTGCGCCTCAGTGATATTCAGGCAACTCGAACGATCGTCACCGCCGTGGTGCGTGGACGCAGTTTTAATCGCGTGCAGCAGGCCTTTATATCCGGTATCGGAGGAAAAGCCAATCAGACGAGAGATGGTAGGCCCGTGCGGGCTCGAACCGCAGACCTCCACCGTGTCAAGGTGGCGCTCTAACCAACTGAGCTACGGGCCTACTGACTTATTTGCATTCTAGCACAGCGATTGGCGGCTCCGAATGGCCCACAGCTCGATCGCCAATTCGTTGGCGGCGATCTACTTCTTCGCCGGCGGAGGCTGCTCCCCGGCGCCTATCGTTTTCTTGAGGAACACAACCGTGCGCGTCCAGGCATCGGCGGCGTCTTCGGGACGGTAGCCCTTCTCATTGTTTGGATTTTCAAACGCGTGGCCTGCTCCGTCATAAATCTTAATGTCGACGTAGCGGCCCAAGCCAGACAGAGTCTTTTGGAAGGACTTCACATCAGCCGGGGTTATTCCGTGGTCTTCCGCGCCGAAATTTCCAAGCACTGGCGCTGCAATCTGTTGGATGTCGTTGGGATCGGTGGGCAGTGCTCCGTAGTTCACCACGCATGCGGCCAGACGCGGCTGATGAATCGCAAGTTGCAATGAATAACCGCCTCCCATGCACCAACCCACTGAGGCGATGCGTCCGTTCACGTCTTTACGCGCGGCGAGGTAATCGTATCCGGCCTGCAAGTCGCGCACGGCGCGGTCCTGCGGCAAGCCTCGCATCAATTCGTGGGCTTCTTCGGGAGTTGTCGCAGTCTTGCCGCGATAAAGGTCCACGGCCAACGCCACATAACCCAGTTCGGAGATTTTCTGCGTCTGCTCCTTCACCCAGTCGTTCAGTCCCCACCATTCGTGAATCACGATCACCGCGGGGTAACGTCCGGGCTTCTCCGGAACCGCCAGATATCCTTCGATCGTGTCCCTTCCGCTGGGAAACTTGACCATCTCGGTCTTGGGGCCGGCCGCGCGCACACTTAGAATCGTCGCGAAAAACCCTAGTAAAAGGATGGCCCCAAGAATCCGGTACGGGTGCTTCATCGATGGTGCCTCCCCCGAATGCATTAGCATTATATATTGCGCGGGCTTCTTGCGAGCATTGTAACCCTGCACGCGCACGATCCAAAGATCGTAACGCCGGAGTTACGTTTTGCGGACGCCACGGTGGGGAGGTTGATTTTGCCCCGCAATCGGATGGTTCAAAGTTCTCGATTAGAACGGGTCGCTGTTGTTTGTTTTCAGTGAGTTGGAGCATGTTCTAATTCCACGCATTCGCGATTAGAAGTGTGTTTTCGCGAAACGCTAATGTGCATTCTGGCCCCGGTTAGAAATTTTTCCGTCGTTTGTTTTGAGAAAGTTACGTCGATTTCTGTTTGTGAGTCAGAACCGGTTAGAAATGGGCGTTTTGGGGGCGAGTATGCGTCTGGGGGCTGGGGGACGCGGACATCGCACCCATCAGGGCGGACGCAGAAGCCGCGTTTTTGAAAAAATTGGCGATTTGAGCGAGCCGCTGTTGTTTGTTTTCCGTCAGTTACGGGACGTTTAATTTCGCGAGTTTGGCGATTTAATTTGGCGTGTGCAGAGTTAGATTTATGCAGGCAGGAAGACTCCGGGAGGTGCGGCTTCCCCGAGCTTTTGTGAAGCGTTCGACGATAATTTATTTTAACCACGAGCGACGGTAGCACGTGATTTGGAGAAACTCAAGGACGTGGATGTCGTGAGCACAACTCTGCTGCGAATCCATTCCCATTTCGGGAATGAGATCGGAGTTCGAGACGAAGGCTTGAAGAGCGCAGGGCAAAACCCGAACCTTTTCTGCACAAACCGCAGAAAAGATTCGCCACCCCGCGGGTTTCAATCGTGCAGGTGTTTATTCCGGTGCCGCGGGGAAGGGTTCGCCACCCGACCGGGCGGGACGTTGGCCACCCGCCGTAGTACACGACGTTGTTGGAAGAGTCTCGGCGGGCGATGCGTTTACCGCCGAAGAAAATATATTCGTCGGTGAGAACACCCGACAGGTCGGTCTCCATCAGCGGGTCGCTTCCGGTGCCGTACCAATAGAGCTTGCCGTTCGACTTCTCGACTCTGTGGCCGTCGCCATCGTAGGTATAGGTGTAGGTCGTTCCATCAACGGATTTCAATTGGTTTTCGGCGTTCCAAGTATAGGTGTTGCGTCCATCGGTCAGCATGTTGCCTGAAGCGTCGTAAGAATAGCCCGTCGAGGAAAGCTGATTGTTCGATAGCGCGGTGACGCTCAGGCTTTCCTGCGTGCAACTATTATACGAAGTGGAGGCTACGCCGATAGCCGTCAGGTTGCCCCATTGATCGTAGGTGTAGCTCTCGCCCCAGCAGTGCGTGGGGCTGGTGGCATAGGTGGAAGTGGTTTCGGCGGTGAGGATGCGATTCAGATGGTCGTAGGTGAAGCTTTGACTGCGCGTTGTGTCCACATTATTCGTGATGCCCGTTACGTTGCCGTTGTTGGCCGAGCCCAGGCTGAAATTGTAGGTGTAGTCCAAAATGTTGCCGATATTTGCACTGTCGGTGCAGGAAGTCGGGGTGCTTCCCGAGCTTTTGACTGAAATGCGGCAGGGCTGCAAACGCGTGTTGTAATACAAGGTAGAAATCAAGCTCGCGCCATTCGTCAAGGAGCTGAGGCCACCTGCCGGAGAATACAGCGCGGAGGTAGCGTAGTTGATCGAATTGGCCGTATCAATGGCTGAGAGCGGGCGAGCTGCTGCGCTGTAAGCGTAAGTGATTATGCGGCCGCTGGGATAGGTGAGGGTGGCGAGGGAGCCGTCGAGGTTGTAGGTGTAGGCGGTGTTTTTGGTGATGCTGTTGGACGTGCGCTGCTCGGCGAGCTCGCGGCCCATTTTGTCGTAGGCCCAGGATTCGGAGCCGCCGGCGTCGGTCATGCCGGTGCGGCGGCCGACGTTGTAACAGGTGACGCCGAGACATCCGGGTTGGTCGTAGGTGTAGCAATAGCTGGTTTGGCCGCCGTCAGGATAGGTGTCCTGCGCTTTTCGGAACATGGTGTCGTAGGCGAAGCTGGCGACTTGGCCGTTGGAGTCAGTGGTGGAGGTGAGCAGGCCGGTGCTGGCGTCGTAGACATTTGTGGTGATTTGACCCAGCGCGTTCGTGATGGTGGTGGGGTAAGCGCCGGCATAGGTGCCGGAATAAGCGTAGGTGGTCTTGTTACCCTTGGGATCGATCTTCTGGTACGGCTCGCCGGTGTCGTACCAATTCGTGTGGCTGACGACCGGTGAACCGGTGTTCAACCATTTGCTTACGGTGGATAAGTTTCCGCGCACTCCTTCGAGGGGCGCGACGTGGTTTGTGGTGATTCCGGAGGCGGTGAGATAGGTTGGCTCGTCGTAGGTGTAGTCGGTTTCGGCCACGCGGGATCCACTGGCGTTTTCCACTACCACCGAGGACGGCAAATCCAGCAGGCCAGACGTGGCATAGCTGCTATTCGTTTGCCAGAGGTACGATGTATTGGTCTGCATGAGTAACGTTTCGGGGGGAGAGGTGGACCAGTCGTAGTCCTTCTCTGTGACGACGTCTCCGAAAATCGGCTGACCCGTTCCGAGACCGGTGTCGTATGTCTTCGTAACCAATTTGACGCTGTTGCCTACGGTAGTCGTTATGCTGGTGGGAACTACGTTTATGGCCGTGTCGAATGAGCCTTCAGTTCCCGAATATGTTGTGTTAACGGTCTCGAGCAATTGGCCGGAGGTGTTGGAACCTTGATATACGGTCGTAGCAGTCTCATAAGGGTTGCAATGGGTGGATGCAATCCCGGAAAAGGCGTGGACCGTGCTGTTGCCGAGGGGGTCGGTAGCGATGTTGGTGATACTGCCGTTGGACTGTTGTGCACCCCATGTGTAATTCCAAGTTCGCGAAGTGGTGCCATCGTTGACCGTGCGGAAGGCCACTGCCCGGCTGACGTGAGCGCCAGAGCCATTAGCACAGTAGGGAATACTGATCTCAGTCCAAGCGTAGGTAATGCTTCCCCCAGTCGGCAAACCGATGCTCGTGACATCGCCATAGCTGTCCCAATTCAGAGTGTATTTGGTCCCATCGGTCAGTATCATGGTGACTATCACGTTTCCGGTTTTTGCTGGTCCAGATGCATTTTGGACTTGCTCAACCCCGACTTGTGAGAATGCCGTTTGATAGGTGAGCGTTCCGTAGCATAGTTCCAGCGTCTCTGGTGTCCCGGTGGGCCCCGCGTAGGAATAAATAGTGGCACTGGCGATGGGCAGAGAGCTGACGCAGCCGGTAGTATTCGTTGCTGTGGTAGAAGTGAGATCAGTTCGGCCCAAAGTGTCTGTCCCACCGACGTATTCATTGCCATTCGAATCCACGAGACCAAGCGCCGCCGACTGTTGGCAAGTAATAGTAACTGGCGTTCCGTCTGGGCCCGTGGGAGGGAGAGGATGAGTGCAACCGCCGGTATTCGCGAAGTTGCCCTGAAAGACGTTGCCGTTCCGGTCCGTGATCGAAGCCCGTCTGCGGAACTCCATACTGGTCGGGATTGGACAATGTGACCTGATAGGCGGTCGTATCGTCGGTGGCGGCTCCCGCAGCCGTCAAAACGAATGGGTGAGAGGCACCGTCCCAGGACATAAGGGCAGTCAAGGTTGCCGATGCGCTAGGGGGAGGGTCTCCACCAGTGCCACCTACGGATACGTAAGTCCTGAAAAGTGAGGCGCCGGCCATGGAGGTCGCGATGTACGCTCCGTTGTAGGTCGACTCCGGATTGAAGTGCTGTCCTTCGGTGACGCCGTACGTCCAGAACTGGATCACGCCGGTGTTCCCAGGGTCGGCAGTTTGAACACTCCAGCTCTTTGAGTTGGCCACAAGGAAGTAGCGCGGGTCGAGCTTAGCGCCGCGCTGGGCGTAGTAAAACGGCAACGGTATGTGCAGAGTGAGATTGCCGTTCATCAAGTTGACGGTGTCCATGGCGGTACCATCGTAGGAACCAAAGAACTTGAACCCGATCTCGGCGTTCGGTCCTTGGGCGAATGCTGCTTGCGAGACAAAGCCAAAGAAAAGGGCGACACACAAAATTCGCGCGAGGGCGAAGGGGCGCATAACACCTCCGGGACGGAACGTCGGTGGTATATACGCTGTGGTTACGTCAGTGTCAAATGAATACTTGGCGTTTTAGTTTTAGTGTTAGTTGAATACGGTTGGCCCATCGTTGACGGACACCGGCCAGGAATTTCTGCTTGTCGGCACGCATTTGGCTCACGAGCGTCTGATTTTCGGTCTCTTCGTGCGCCGCGGCCCAGAGGACCATTTCCGTGAGCACGGGCGCTAGGTCTATTCCCTTCGGCGTCAACAAGTAGATGAGCTTGCGTCCGTCCGACGGGTCTTTTTCAGTGGTGATAATTCCGTAAGCGACCAGCTTGCGCAGACGATCCGCCAGAATGTTCGTGGCGATGCCTTCGTAACCGTCCAGAAATTGTTTGTAACTCCGTGCCCCGGCCAACATCATGTCGCGGATGATCAGGAGGGACCAACGATCGCCCAACATTTCCACGGAAGCATTTAAGGGACACCCCGACCGTCGCTTGGGAACTGCCTTCCCGCGCCTCATGTTTCCATCCTAAAATAATCACTTGCATTTCACAAGTTAACTTTGTCACACTCGCCATCATACTTTATGGCGTAAATGAGAATACCCGTATAACAGTCGACGAATCGTCGACTGCATTGGGAGTTCCACGGCGCGGAAGTTTTTTGGCTCACGCCAGAGGGCGCCGCAAAATTCGCGGCGGAGGCAAGCAGCCGAGGAAACATCGTCTGCGTGTAAAAGCGAGAAGGGTCTCTGTGTCGGGGGCCTTCGTCGCTCTCAGGAGAAATCGATGAAGCGAAAAATAGTCAGGACGATTGCGGTTGGGAGTTTCGCGCTGATTGTGATGCTCGGCGCAGCGTGGCAAGCGCGCGCGCAGGACGCCAAGACACCGTATCCCGCTATGGCGCCGGTTGACCAATACTTGATAGCGGATCCGAATGCCGAGATAGTCCTGGCGCGGAGCGCGGCCCCGGAATCCATCGCGCGCGACGCAGAGGTGATGGTCCTCGGACGGCATGGTTACGAAATCGCGGCCAAAGGTAAGAACGGTTTTGTTTGCCTGGTGGAAAGGTCGTGGACCGCTCCCATTGACGATCCGAACTTTTGGAATCCCAAGCTGCGTGGTCCCCTCTGCTTGAATGCGGCGGCCGCACGAACGTACCTTCCACTCACAATCAAGAAGACCGAGTGGATATTGGCCGGCCAATCCAAAGCTCAAATGTTCGAAAGCCTGAAAACCGCTCTCGACAAGAAGGAATTGCCGATGCAGGAGCCCGGCGCGATGTGCTACATGCTGTCAAAGCAACAATACCTAGGCGATAGCGCTGCGCGCTGGCATCCTCACGTGATGTTTTTTGTGCCGCAAACGGAAGATGTAGCCTGGGGCGCGAATTTGGCCGGCTCGCCGGTTCTCGCAAACGACGACCCTGAGGACCGGCTGACGATATTCATGGTCCCGGTCGGCAAGTGGTCGGACGGTACGGCTGATTCCACGGATAAGCACTGACGCTCCATCGCGTGTAAAACGGATAGGCCAAGTTCACTCGCCACGCGCTAGGCGAAAAAGGGCGCGGCAGGATACGCCGCGGCAGTAGCAGTCGAGGGAACATCGGCTGCGGGTGAAACCGAGGAAGGCTCTTTGTGTCAGAACGGTTCGCGGCGCACGGGAGAAGTGAATGAAGCGAGAAACAGTCAGGACAATCGCCAAGAGTTTCGCGCTGGTTGTCATACTGAGCGCGGCGTTGCAAGCGCGCACACAGGACGACAAGGCGACGCTTTATGAACGGATGGCGCCGATTGACCGATACTTGATGGCGGATCGGAATGCCGAGATAGCATTTGCGCGGACTGCGGCTCCGGAGTCCATCTCACGCGATGCTGAGGTCTGGGTGCTCGGACGGCACGGTTACGAAATCGCGGCCAAAGGTAAGAACGGTTTCGTATGCATCGTGGAACGATCTTGGATGGCGCCCTTCGACGACCCGGAGTTTTTAAATCCCGACCAGCGGCTTCCGCTTTGCCTGAATCCCCCGGCCGCACGAACCCACCTGCCTCTCACTTTCAAGACGACTGAGTTGGCGATGGCCGGGCTGTCCAAAACTCAAATGTTCGACAGTATCAAGGCCGCATTCGACAAGAAAGAATTGCCGGCGCCGGAAGCTGGTTCGATGTGCTACATGATGTCGAAGCAACAATACTTTGGCCGCAAATACGGGAACGCGGATTCTCATCTGATGTTTTGGCTTCCGAAGACGGACGATGTGTTTTGGGGCGCGGGTCTTCCCGGTTCCCCGGTGTACGTGCATCAATACTCTCCGCAACCGATCACCGAGTTCATCATTTCGGTGTCCAAGTGGTCGGACGGAACGCCCGTGCCGGCGGAGTAGCGCTGACGCTGCATCGCGTGCAAATCGTATAGGGCAAGTTCACTCGCCATGCGCTGCGCGGACAAGGGCGCCGCGAAATGCGCGGCGAAGGTAGCAGCCGAAGAATCATCGGCCACGTGAGAAAACGAAGAAGTCGCTGTTTGTCGGAGCCGAAGCTCCGCCCCCCTCAAAACGTCGACTCTGCCGCAATGACGGTGGAAGTCTTTTTTGCTTACGCGAATGGGCACCGCACAAATCGCGGTGATGGTAGCAGCCTTAGAACCGGCTGCATGCGAAACAAAGACAAATGCCCCTGGGCTGCTTTGGCACACCCTGACGAAACTAGGCGGCGCGCTCGACTTGGACTGCTGTGCCGTAGACCAGGACTTCGGTGACGCCTTGCATCAACTCGTTTGAGTCGTAGCGCACGCCGATGACGGCATTCGCGCCGTGAGAGCTGGCGTGTTGCATCATCAATTCCAGCGCTTGCTCTCGCGTGGTCTCGCACATTTCCTCGAAAAGAGTAATGTTGCCGCCCACGAGCGTTTCCAGCGAAGCGCCGATGGTCCCGAGTATGCTGCGCGAGCGCACCGTGATTCCGCGCACCAGACCTATGTTGCGCACCACGCGGTATCCCGGCAGCTCAAACGCCGTGGTAACCATGTTTTCGTTCACGCTAACGTCCATCGTTCCCCCTTTGTCCTTCGCGTCCTTACCGGCTCGCAGAATCTTACCTGCGCATCGCGCGCTATCCAATCATCGTTCGTCGACGGCTACGCGTTTGTGTAACCCTCCCCGTTTGTTGTCTTCGAAAAACACTACACACGACCACTGGAATTCTTAGACTCAAAATGCTAGCTTGCACGCGTGCAGAATGTTGACTTGTGCGAAGAATAATAACCTTATGAAATTGCCAGCAATACTCCTTTTCGGTAGAATTAATGAGTAGGCGAACAAAATACGAAAGTATTCGAGACGTCTTTTCGAAGGACAGTACGTCGCTGCCGAACTGACAAAAAGCCATGACTGACGTATTACAGTTCAAAACGGTTGACGCTTGGCGAACAGCCTTGGGCTTGCTGCCCGTTCCCCTTCGTGACACCGCTGAAAAACAAGAACGTTACGTTTTGCTGAATGGCACTAACGGAAATTTCTGTCTTGATTTCGTAGGCGAGCCCGATCCCAATACTCAGCGGGCTATCGCCTGGTCTTGTGACGTCGGTCATTACGTTACGTGCACTGATGAGACGGTAGTGGTGAACCGATCGGACAAAGATGCGGTTGAAGAGAGTTATTCCACCCGAAGTGTTATCGCACAATTGCACCAATTCCACCGTCATCTTGAGAAGACATCGCCGGATCGGTCGCGCAGCATTGTGGTTCATGTGCTTCGAATCTTTCATCGGATCAGGGCGGTCATTGGTGACGAAGAAAACGGCCTTCGCTCGTTAAGAATTTTGCTACATCTTCTAGGGTCCGCCGCTGCTGGCCATGATCGTCTCTCCGAGCAAGATTTCGGAGCCTGGGGTTTAGCGCCCGAGACGGTCGAGCTTTCCAAAACGATTGCTGAAGCCACCTGGAGGCCCCTCTACAACGATCTACTTGGAATTGGACGTTACGACGTCTTGCGTCCAGACTTTCAGCTTGTCTTGCGCCACGCATCCGGAGCGGTATTTCAAGACGCTCATCTTGAAGCGAATAACTCGCCCGCCTTCTGGCTTCCTGGTTTCGAGTTACCGGCAACGGTCGATGCAAACGCAGTCCCGACGGAAACAGGTATTTATTTCACTCCGCCGGCGCTCGCGCGCACACTTGCGGAGGAGGCGACAAGCCATCTTCAAAATGTCGAGGGTAGACCACTTCTTCTGTTCGACCCCGCATGTGGTTCTGGGGAACTGCTAAAGGAATGTCTCCGACTGCTTAAACTCTCCACGTATCTTGGCCGCGTACGAGTTGTGGGTTGGGACAAGTCCCCAGCGGCGGTAGAGATGGCGCGATTTGTTTTGGCATGGGAGAAGCGAGCGTGGCCTGCTGACCAAATTGAGGTGGAGGTTACACGACATGATTCGCTGACCGCCGAAAGCTGGCCAATCGGCGTCGACATTCTTGTCATGAACCCGCCCTTTCTGTCGTGGCAACTGATGGAGCCCGAGCAACAGGCCGTGGTCACTCGCATCTTGAGCGCTTCCAGCAAGCCGAATCTAGCGATGGCTTTCGCTCGTAGAGCGCTAGAAGTCCTTGGCGAAAGCGGAGTGCTAGCCATGATTGCGCCAAACTCGCTGCTAGAGGGAGTGTCGGGAAAAGATACGCGTGAGGCGATGGCTGAGTCTTTGAACCCTCAGTTAGTCGCTAGACTCGGGGACCAAAGCATTTTTGCCCGCGCACTTGTAGACGCGGGCTTGTATGTTGGAAGACGAAAGCCCTCGCGAACCGATCCCGCAGCGATCCTATGGGCCGACTCGCGCCAGAATTCGCTTAATCGGGCGTTGCGCGGATTGCGGCGGTGGCGCGGGACTGAGGCGGAGCCGATTAACGGAGACGGCTTCTCTGTGTACGTCCGTAAAGATATTGCAACTACGGGTGATCCCTGGGTAGCTCGTGGCTACGATGCATGGTCTCAGTATCAACGGTTCCAGCACAGTGAAAAAACACAATATGCCAGTAAGGTTTTTGATATCAGACAAGGGGCGAGGTTGGGAAACGACATATTCATCATGCCCCGAGACTACGTCAAGCGATTGGGAAAAAGTGAGCAGCGTTTCTTCCGACCTGCCGTTATGAATCCTTCAATAGTCGATGGAAAGTTAAGCGATGCCTATTATGTTTTCTATCCGTATACCCGTGGACTGCCACTGATCACCAGTGAAAAAGAATTGCAAAAAAACGTCCCGAATTACTTTAAAGATCATTTGTCGACAGTGAAGGAGACTCTTAAGGCCCGTAAAACCCTAGAGGGGCAAACGGGTTTAAAATGGTGGGATTTGCTCAGACCGCGTGCATGGCAGAAGGAACGAAATGCCAAAATAGTTTCAAAGTATTTCGGCGGAAAACGGTCTTTCGCAGTCGACAAGACCGGCGATTTCGTTGTGGTCGTCGGAAACGCATGGATTCTTAAGGCGGGTGAAATTGAGCACGAGATTACCGACGAAGAAGTCTATTTTGCAGTGCTGACTTATCTAAACAGCTCAACCGCGTACGATATGCTCGAATATCTGTCAATTCAGGTGTCGGGAGGACAGCTGGATCTTTCCAATAAATACGTCGGCAAATTGCCCTTGCTCGATCTTAATCCTAAAACTGTACAGCTCTTCGATTTAACGGAGCTGATTCGTATGGGCGTCGCAATCTCGGAAGGGAGAGTTGAGCGCTGGGCTGACGTTGACGATCTCATATCGTCGATCATGAATAGGTAATTTGTGGCTGAATACGTCAATTACAGTGCGAAATTGATCACGTTCCTAGCCGATAGTCTAGGGTGCGCATTTCATCAACAGAACTTGAACTTGACGACAAAACCCCAAAAACCTGGTGCGCATTTTCATATACGACTGGAAAATGCCCTCAGAATCGCGCAAGGGGATGACGGATACGAGCAACATGTCGCCGAGATTTTAATGCCTGATCAACGCAGTAGTACTTTCTGGTTCGGATTCGTTGCCGCGTTTGAGTTCTCCGCTGCGCACAGGTATTCACTTCGGCATGCAAGCCTCTCTGTTTTTCAAGACATAGCGGGGGAGCTAGTGCCTCTATTTCGAGCGGAATGGGACCGGTTGGCCGCATCGGACGAAAACTCGCCACACGCCCAACCGCATTGGCATTTCGTCCAAAGCCCTCAGCGGATTGGAAGCATTGCGCGAATACTGATGAGACCATCAGGACAAACAAGCGAGTTTTCTGCGGAGGAACCAACTAATTTATTTTCAGGACTAGTTGATTGTGGCAGATTTCATTTCGCAATGACATCAATGTGGGAGAAGAACGAAACGCCGCCATACAAGAAGCGCCTGTTCGACTCGAGCGATTTCCCCAAGTGGTTTAGGAGTTTGACGGATTACATCGCTGGCCAGATCGCTTATGTCGTCGCGCACATGCCGCCGGTGGCCAATGCGGAAGCGAATCCATTTCTGCCAACGGCAGAAGAATTTGAGGATTGAGCAATCAGAACAATTAACGGGGGCCCGAGCTGTAGAATTGAAGAACTGGGACCGTCCCCGCAGCGGGTCCAAACCCCGGAAAACGGGGTGGAATTTGGTGCGGCGTGGTAAAATAAACAAGCGTTCGTTGCTCCTGAAACCTCTCGCAATTCTATCGGGGTCGCAAGGTAGCGTTTGCAGCCCTGTTCGTTCGGCCGCATCGACATAACGAATCGA
>Ga0209330_1000082_pt1 | contig 47071 bp, 45 predicted proteins | sample JacPinW_OM2H0_O3_FD_187969 | JGI IMG/M metagenome (GOLD analysis project Ga0209330, IMG submission 187969) | Forest soil microbial communities from Algoma, Ontario, Canada - Jack Pine, Ontario site 1_JW_OM2H0_O3 (SPAdes) (version 2) | ecosystem: Environmental > Terrestrial > Soil > Boreal... | reverse complement strand
AACGAAGTGGCGCGGGATTATCTCTACGAAGCCTATCAGCAGAAGGCGGATCTGCTAGCGCAGATGACGGAACGCGGAGAAAACAACCGATGAGCGCCATTCACTTTGTTCGTCAACGATTGATGTGTAACCGAAATTCGAAAGCGGCCGGTCTGCTGGTTACTGGCCTCCTGATCTGTAGCGTTGTGTCCGCAACTCCTCAACCTCGCCGCCAGGAACAGCATTTCAAGGTTCAAGCTCATCCCGTCATCACGCTTCACAATCCGAACGGCACCATCACAGTCAAGGCTTGGACCAAGTCCGAAGTGATGGTGATTTCAACCCGCGCCAGCGATGACGTGGAAGTGGACGCCGAGCAAATGGGAAACCGCGTCGACGTCTCCGCTCACGCGGCTTCCGACAATGTCGCGCCCGAAAATATGCGCGCCGACTATCAGATTAACGTTCCGGAAGACGCTGAGCTTCAGATTCACAACGACTCCGGAGAAGTAAACGTCGCGAATGTTCTAGGCGATATGAACGTGGAAACCGTGGCTGCCGCTGTTGATCTCGAAGACTCCGCCGGCTACGTAACCATTAAGACTGTGGGCGGCTCTTTTCAGTGCACTCGTTGTGCTGGAAAACTTGAGATTTCTTCCATCAGCGGAAATCTCCGTCTCACCGACATTCACAGCTTTCATGTCCACGCGCAAACCTCCACCGGTAACATCTTGTTCTCCGGCGAGTTTCTTCCCAACGGACTCTATCGCCTGAAGAATTACAGTGGCGTTATCGAGGTTCGCTTCTCTCCCGCGGATTCTTTTGACCTCAGTGCTACTTCGCTCAAAGGCAAAGTAAACAACGAAGCCAGCCTGACTCCAAAAGCTCATCAGCAACATTTCTACAGCCGCTTTGGCAACAGTTTGTTCGGCACCTTCAACGCCGGCCGCGCCAAAGTCGAATTGACCACCTTCGATGGTACAATCAACATTCTTAAACGTGATTGATTGCTCCATCCCGCGATTCCACCAACCCGGTTTCGGTGTTCTGCTCCATGATTAGTGAAACTCGTGCGCGTACGCTCGTTTGCCTCACCGGATTTATGGGCACTGGCAAGTCCACGGTTGCGCGCCTCCTTGCTCGTCAGGTTGGATGGCTTCATGTGGATCTGGATAAGCGAATCGTTGAAGCTACAGGCCACACGATCCCGAACATATTCGCCAAGCTTGGCGAGGCGGGATTCCGGCGTGAAGAACACGATCAGCTCGCGCGCATTCTCGGTGAAGCTGCGGAACAACAAAAACCTCGCATCATCTCCTTAGGCGGCGGAACTACCGCCCAACAACAGAATGTTGCATTGCTTCGGCAGAACATGGCGGCGTTGGTCTGGCTGCACTGCCCCATCACAGACCTTCTGAAACGTGCCGCTCACATCACGGACCGGCCTTTATTTCGCGATGAGGCTAGCTTTCGGAAACTCTACGACGAACGCTTACCGTCTTACGAGCTCGCCGACTATCGAGTCGAAACTAATACCGAGCCTTTGCGTGTAGTGGAACAAATTCTCGCATTGGGAATCTTCCCCAAGGTGACTGCATGACTTTGAAACCGGATTCTTCGCTTTCCAGCCAGGCCATATTTCTAATCGCAGTGATGACGGTGTCCGCCATGACCCTCATCGCTACCGTGCCCTCCCGCGCGCAACGCCACCTCATACCTGTAGCCGCTGCTGCCGGCCTAGACTCTGCGTTTGTCGCGGACAAAGGAAAATTCCGCATCATGGTTAGCGGGCAGCAAGTCGGCAAGGAAGAATTCGAAATCGCACCAAGCGGAAACGACTGGGTGGCGCACGGTACTTCCGAAATCCAAAACCCCAAAGGCTCGTCCCGCGTCAGTGGAACGCTTAATTTGAAGCCTGATGGCGTGCCTGCACGCTATGAATGGTCCACCGAAGGCGCGAAGAAAGCTTCTTCCGTGATTGTCTTCAACGGAGTTGACGCTAACGTGGAGCTCCACGTCGACGGCGCTCGACCTTACAGCCAGAAATTTACTTTCAATTCCCCTCGCATCGCTGTGCTCGATAACAACCTCTATCATCAGTACGCGATTCTTTTCCGTCTCTACGATTGGGACAAGAAAGGTGCGCAGACTTTTTCGGTTCTCGTGCCGCAGGAAGTAACTCCCGGGAGTATCACTGTCGAAGCGCTGGGCAAGCAGGACGTCGGCGGCGCAAGCCTGGAAGAACTCCGCGTCAAAACGGAGGATAACGAAATCGATGCGTTTTTCGACGGCCCGAAACTGATGCGTCTGCTCGCTCCCGGCGCGAACGCCGAAATAATCCGCGAATAGCGTTGAATTAGGTGCGCCTGGCGTCGACCCCTACCGGCAAGATTCATTAGGAAAATAAAAGGCCCGGGAGCGTGCCCGGGCCTTTCGGGTGGGATTACAGGTGGATACCGATTTGCCTCTAGAGTTGCGCGCGGCGCATCACGTGGTTTAACTCCATGGGCTGCGGCTTCTCAATCGCGATCGCGACGTTCATCTCCGAACCCTTGCGAAGTATCCCGAGGCTCACGGATTTTTCGTCGCTTTTGTCGCGCAACTGCTGGCGCAGCTCGCCCAGAGAAGTGACCGCCTTGCTGTCGATCTTGATGATCACGTCACCGGCCTTCAATCCCGCTTTGTCGGCTGAAGTACCTGCACGAACTTCTCGCACCAGGATCCCTCCGCCCTCGGGTGCGCCAAAATAAGCTCCCAGTTGCCCGGAAAGGTCTTCAGCGCTTATTCCTAACGAAGGCGTACGGCCGTCCATCGCGCTGAAAATCTCCGGCCCGTCAAAGCGAAAATCAAAGTTCGGCGCGGCCAAAGCATACACCCCGTCGAAGTCCCGCATCTTTCCCTTCATTTTCTTTTCCATCAGCGCGCTGCGGTTGCCAAGCTCCACGGAAACATTTTGTGTAGCGCCATTTCGAGAAATCGCGAGCGAAATATTGCGGCCAACAGGCGTCTCGCGTACCAGGCGGCGGAACTGTACGGTGCCTTCTACGGATTGTCCGTCATACCGCGTGATAACGTCGTGCTCCTTCAAGCCCGCTTTCGCTGCTGGACTATCCGGTTCGACATCGATCACCTCAACCCCACGCACGTCTGAAAGTTTCAAGTCCTTGGCTTTGTCCGCAGTCACTTCTCCAATTTCGACGCCCAGCCATCCGCTGCCCTGGTCCGAAACAGAACCGAACATTTTCGGATCCTGCGCCCAAACCTCTGCCGCTTTCTCCTGCGCCAGCGCCGACAAACCGTCAGCCTTCGCCGCAAGCTCGTCTGCGCGGGCCTGCCATTCATCCTGCCTGGCTGCAAGCTGGGCCGAGAGACTCTGTGCTTTCCCAAGTTCCGGCGCGTTCATCTCGACCTCCTTGGCGATCTTCTCTTGCAGGTTGGCAAGCTCGGCCTGCAATCGCTGTTCACTAGTACGCGTGACGTCCCTCAATTGTTCCGTCAAATTTTTCGAATCCAGGCATGCCTCCGCCGAACCAGAAGGCGTCGGCGAAGCAACTGAACCCGCGGGAGTCTTGTCTTGAGTTTGGGATTGGCCATTGAGCGTCCCGGGCGTGCTACCCAATGCCAGTAGCAACACTCCCGCAAACGCGAGGTTCGAGCACGCGAAGTTCTTCATGTGTTCCTCCTCACTTGAAAGTTACGCCCCTTCAGACGCCTGGCCGCTGCAAGAACAGGTGAATGCCGCCATTGATTGTGCGAACTGATATCTGGCCGCCGCCGGTTCCGAGTTTCGCTTGGAACGCTCGAGCCCCCGGAGTTCCGGCTGTCGAAGTTACCGGCAATTCAGAAAACACGTCGCCATTCATGCTCAGGACTTTCAAGTTCGCCCGCGCGGAGGATGGTAATCCCAGCACTACCGAGCCATTTACCGTCTCGAGGTTCATCGGACCGCCATCAAACAATTGCCGCAGTTCCAGCCGCACGTTTCCGTTCGTCGTTTTCTCGCTGAACCGGCCAGTGCTGTCGGTCACTTCCACATTGCCGTTCACCGAGCGCAGCTCACCGGCGCCTTCAATGCCGCGCACCGTCACGCTGCCATTAACAGTTTCCACGCTGCCCAGCAGCACTCGATACGGCACATGCACGTGATATTCGACGGCTACTTCAACTCCCTGGCCTTTGGGATAACGCGTATGCACCGCGACGTGCCCAGGCGTGCTGTCAACTTCGATTTTCACCAGCTCGAGATCGTGTTGGTCGCTCTGCGCCGTTTTCACCGCGCTTACTTCCACTTCATCCCGGTCCCATCCGTCCACGTGAACTGAACCGTTCACATTCTCGAGTAAGAAGCTCCCGCCGGCGGGTAGCGGATAGGTCTGCTTAAAAAGTTGGTCGGCCGCAGAACAGCGGAGGGAAATGCAAAAAAATCCTGCGAGCAGAAAAAATACCGTCGCCGCAATTCTTATCGGCCGTCGAGAACGAGAATAGGATTGAAGCTGGTAGTCGCGCATCGTCGTTTGCACAGTACGCCCCCTTCGAATCACTTCTCTGCGTGAACGTTCGGCCCTCTTGCGGCCGGGGATCGTTTCGCCTGCCCGCGTATCACCACGCTCGGCTGGTAGGCTAAGGCGAATTCTCTTGTGATTGCGATTGTTCCAGCAACTGCAATTGCAATCGTACTTTTTCCTCAAGCTGTGCCATTTGCTGTTTGTAGAGTTGCACTTGCTTGCTGGCGTCACTTGCCACCACGCGAATATTGCCCGCTACCGTGCGCAGGTGGAGAATCTCTCCGCCGCCGTTCAATGGGCCCTCGGCGCGAACTGAATGCCCTCCGTTGGAGGCGGCGTCATAGCTCATCTTGAGCTGGAACGCAGGATCGACGATCACGCGATGCTCGTCGCCCGACTGAACTTGTGCATCGATCGTCACCGGCAGTTGCCGCGGGATATACACCACGATGTCGCCGTCGTTCGATTGCAGCTGGCACTGGCTCGGCGACTTTACGGGCGCGACAAACCATGCGGTTATAACTCCCGCTCCCGTGGAAGCCTTCACCGCGCTGTCTACCTGCGTCAGATAAATGCTGCCGCCCATCGTCTCAAGGTCCGTGGGCCCGGATACGCGCACCACTCGAATTCCGCCTCCGCCCGTCTTCGCGCGCACGAGGCCGGTCGTTTCTCCCACTTCGATCTGGCCGCCGCTCGTCTCCGCATTCAGCTCGCTGCCGGAGTGCTCCACCGTCACGTTTCCCCCGCCGGTACTCAATTTCGCCATGCCCTCAACCGAAGCCATACGAATATGGCCGCCTCCGGTATGGAGCGTCGCGCCGCCGGACACCGCACCGGTCGTAATATGGCCGCCGCCGGTGTTGGCGAACAATCCTCCGGCAACGTTCTTCACCGTGATGTGTCCGCCTCCAGTTACCAGTCGCGCCTTACCGCTGACGTTTCCTGTCTTGATGTTGCCGCCCGAAGTTAGAACCGTCGCCATTCCGTCGAGGTCGTCGCTATCGATATTTCCGCCGCCCGTGGAAAGCTCCAAACTGTAACTTTTTGGCACGTTCACAGTCACCGTTACCCACAACCGTCCGCTCGACTGGCGCGAAGTCTGTCCTCGCAAGTAAACGCCTTCCGAAGTTTCGTGCGCGCTGAGGGAAAAGCTCTTCAGGAGATCCTTCGCATCCTTCTGGGACGCATCTGCTTCCAGATGAACCGTGTAATCGACTTTGCCCGAATTCTGTGTGTGGATGACGATGTTGCCGAGATCGAGCACCAGGTGAATTCGCCGGCCGTCACGAGTTGGAATTTCGCCCCTCAAATCGGACTTGAGCCGCGGGCCGGAGCGCGAGCTGTCCGCCCTCCGGCTGCCATCTCTGCCCGCAGCACGGGTACACGTCGGAAGCCCGCCGAAAATCAGAAAAAGAAGAACAGCCGGCACACAGGCAAGTGAACGAGCGGAAGTTATACGGGAGTGACTTTCAATAGCGCGCCGGGGCGTAAGAGCGAGGGATGCGCGTTGCATTTTAGAATTTTTGTCGCGGGCCTAGATCGCGAATTGCCGCCGCGCTTTGAAGCCGAATGTATGTGTTTGGATCCTTTTGCATGCGGTCGCGCAAAACGGCCAGCATGTGGCCGTTGGATTCCACTTGCCCCTTCGCGGCCATCTCCCGCAGCGCATTGATTGCTTCCACGCGTACGCCGGGATTTTGATCGTCCACCAGCGCATCTAACAGCGTCTGCTGGATTAGGTCCTGCGGCTCCGCGCCGTCGAGCGCTTCCAGCGCCTTCATCCGCACCGCCGCGTTATGATCCGTGTGTACTGCCTGGCACAGCGCCGCGCGGACATCTTCATCATTGATTCGGCCCCGGAGCACCTCAACAGCGTTCATTCGCACATCCGGGTCAAAACGCTGGCTGTTGCGCAGCACGTACATCAGCACGCGTTTCACTTCGTCATTATTTACCGTTCCCTGCACTGTGACGGGTTGCTGGGCCCTCATCTGCAACTCTACCTGCGGCGGCTGATTGTTGCTCGAGGGAAACACGTTAATCCCTGCCACGTCCGCCGTATGAAGATCCAGCGGACTCAAGGAAGAATTCGCGGGATCATCCGAATTTGCGATTCCCGTCAACGTGCTTGCCGAATTCGAAATTCCAGTCTGGCCGCTGTCCGGAGCAACCGAATGTCTCAAATATCTCATTCCTAAGATTCCCACTGAAAACCCGATCAAAAGAAGCAAAGCGGCGCTCCATGCCGGCGCCGGTGAAATCCAACTCCCCGGCATCCATGCGCTGATCGCCCGCCGCAGCCAGCCATGCTCTTCTTCCTGATCCAGAGCATCTTCAAGACTTGCTCGGCATCCCGCCAACAAATTCGCGTCCGGCTCGATGCGATTCGTCGAAAGTAACGCGAGCAGCGCATTCTCTTGAGCCAGCGTCGCGTTGCAGTTCTCGCAGTGCAGAAGATGGTCGTGCAGTTCCGCGATTTCCGCCGCATCAAGTTCGCCCGCGGCAAAAAGCGTCCAACGCGGCCCAAATTCTTCGCACGTGTCAGTCGATTTTTTTCCGTACTGCCCCTGCTGCATTCTGATCATCCTCGCCTATCAAACTTGTCGAGCTTACCGCATTCCGTCCAGACTGGCGCGCAACTTTCGGGTCGCCCGGAAAAGAGAATTCTTCACCGTTTCTTCGGAAGTTCCTAACATATCCCCGATGGCTCGCAATTTCAGTCCTTGATAGTGCTTCATCTCGAAGACCATTCGCTCCCGCGGAGAAAGCCGGTCCAGCGCCGTCGCGATATGCTCGCCCAACTCCTGCCCCAGCAAATGTCTTTCCGGATTCGCGGCTGCCCTCATCTCCGGCTGGCGGTCGAAAAAGTCTCGCGTTCCGCCCTCGGCTTCTTCCGGCACCGGAGCCTGATCCTCACGGCGGCTCGTGCGGCGCCGCAGATGATCGAGCGCCACATTCGTCACGATCCGGTAAAGCCAGGTATAAAAACTGCACTCAAACCGGAAACGGTGCAAATTCCGGTAAACTCGCAAAAAACTTTCCTGGTAAATATCCCGCGCATCCTCGGGACGTTTCACCAAATTCAGCGCCAGACGCAGAACTTCGCGGTCAAAGCGCCGCACCAGTTCCTCGAACGCTAGGCGGTCTCCCGCTTGTGCGCTCCGGACGAGTGCCTGCTCCTCCGCAAGCTTCACCGTCGCTGCCGCGCGCGCATCACCTTCAAATGCGACGCTCATCCCCATGGTGTTTACCGCCGGCTTAGATTCGCTTCCGACTTCTTTCCCGGATTCGCGAACCCCGCTTTGCCCGGCATCTGGCCTTTCTGCGAGATTCGGATAAATAGACGGCTGCGATGGCCGTTGGTGAGCACCCTCGGACGTTGATTTCCCACTATCGGACATTTGCCCCACAGCCTGTCCTCAATTGCGATGCGCTATTGCCGCAATCTGTTGCAAAGGAAGCCCTTAAATCCAGAGACCGCTCTGAATTTCGACCTTCGTCCGCTACACAGATTTAGCTGGAAAGGAATTGCACGGCGCGCGCCAATCAGAGCTTTGCGCCCAACCGGAGCAGACCATAGACCGCCAGACACACTACAAAGTCGGTCAGACTGCCCCAATCCAGAAGGAATCCTTGGTGTCGAAGAGCCTGCGGAAGGTGAGGAACCAGGGAAAAATAGTAGATTGCATTACCCAAAAGGATTGCCACGGTATATTCAATCCATCGCCGAAAAGTAACTCCGAGAAATTTGCGTTCCATAGGGATTGCGTCGTGCGCCCAGCCACTAGCGTACGAATATAGAGTAGCCTCGATTAAGTTGCAAAATCCCCCTCGAACTCGCGCCAGCTTCGGCCTCTCGACTGGCGGGAATTGAACCGAAGCGGTGGAGTTTCGTGGTCCATGCCAGGATCACAAAGGGCGCGGGATTAATTCATCTTGATGATTTGCGGGTCTGCCGGAAGTTACCAATGCCAGAAAAATTCCAGCCATACAACTATTACTGTCAGATACAACGCAAACACAATATTGATCGACCAGCCTCGCCTCTAGTAGAATGTCAAGGTGAGCGTTATCGCTTGCCTTGAACCTCAGCGAAAGTTCTCATCGGATATGCCGGTAAGACGACGAGGTTTATCTGTCGGCAACTTTATTGGGTGCCGACGAACCCGCGGATCGGTATCCGCGTTTACAGTCGAGACTTGTCCGCCAGCGGGACGTTGGCGCCGGACAGCAGGGCGCTGTCGTTGTATCCAGGCTTCACCATGATGTTGCTTTGTTCGCGGAGTTCGGCGAGGTAATCGCGCAAAAGGGGCTGCACTTTCTGCGCGTGAATGGTGTTGCGGATGTCGGGTTCCACTTTGTCCATCGGCTGCAATCCCGACTGGAAATGGTCTTCGACTTTCAGGAATTCGAATCCGGTGCGCGTCTGGATCACGTCGCTGATCTGGCCTTTGCTCATCTGGAAAACGATTGCTTCGATCTGTGGCGAGAGCTCGCCTCTCTTGAAAGTACCGAGTCCCCCGCCGTCCTTCGCTGTGCTGCCCTGCGAATAAAGCTGTGCGACCCGGTTGAAATCGTCGCCGTTTAGGACGCTGGTGCGCAGGCCCTCCACTTTGGCGCGCACAACAGCAAGTTCTTCCGGGCTCTTTCCTTCCGTGCTCAGCGAAATTTCCGACAGCGTTACGCGCTCGGGTAGCGTGAATTCCTGCGGGTGCGCTTCATAATATTGCTTCTCTTCATCGCTGGAGATGTCCACGTGCGACCCCACTTCGCGCCGCACCACTTCCTTCTGCAGCAGCCCGTTGCGAATGGTGGTCTTGTAATCTTCCCAAGTGAGGCCGGTAGCTTCGACGCCTTTTTTCAGCTCGTCGAGAGTGGCGAGGCCGTTCTGCTGCCGCACTTCGTCGAGGCGCTTGGCCAGGTCTGGTTCAACGCTGATGCCCATGTCTTTGGCGCGTTGCACCATCAGCGACTGGTCAATCATGCCGCGCAGCAAATCCTTCTGCTGCGTCTTGAATTGCGCGGCAATCTGCTCCTGCGGGCAGCCTTCGCAATCGTGCGCCAATTCGTCGCGCAATTGCTGTTCGGCTTTCTGATAATCGGAGAGCGTGATGACGTCGTTGTTCACGCGCGCAACAATGTCAGCGTCCGCCGCAGGCTTGGCTTGCGCGGGCACGCCCACAGGAAGCAGCCCCGCGACCAAAGCCGCCACGACGAAGCTGAACATCAAGGTGAATCCCCAGGCGACCCTCGATGTTAAGACCGATGCTTGACTGCGACTCTTCATGACGCGCGCCGCCTCAGATTCTGCCCCGCCACGATTGTAGCCGGAATCTGAGCTTCGGACCTATATCTCGGCGGGAATTCACGGCCGCTGCCTGCAATGCGTGTCCGGAGCACGCGATCAAGCTAGATCATTCCCTCCAGGCGCACATAGCTCGCTTCCATTCCAGGCTCCATGCCGCTTGCCAGCATGCCCGCTCGCGTCTGAGTATCGGGTAGCGTCATGCGTATCGTCATCAAAGTTCCGGTGCCGTCGGCATCAAAACGAGTTTCAACGTGGTTGTCCGGCGTAGCATCCGGCAGGTGCATGCGCTCGATATGTACGATCCTGCTGAATGGCTCCAGCTCCACGAATTCGCCAGTGATGTGGAATCCCCCGCCTTTGCCATTCTTCCATTCGTAACGGAACTTGCCGCCAGCCTTCGGTTCAATGTTGCAGACCGGCATCGTCCACCCTTCCGGGCCAAGCAACCACTTCTGGATTAGCTTCGGATCCGTGTGCGCGCGGTATACGGCTTCTGGTGGCGCGGCAAAGCGTCTTGTCACGATTATGTGTGTATCTCCTTCGGTCTTCAGTGTCAGTTTGCTCATCTTTTTTCTCCTTTTTTCAGTTCCATCTCGGCTAGAACTCCGTCCAGCCGGTCGTAGTTTTTCTCCAGGGCTTTGCGCAGCATTGCAAGCCACTGGTCCATGGCCGCAATTCCGGCGTTTGCGAGGCGCCGAGGCCGCTTCGCGCCTTCGACACGCCGAACGATCAATCCCGCATCTTCAAGCACCTTCAGGTGTTGCGAGATTGCTGGTTGCGTCATCTCGAATGGCTTCGTTAATTCATTTACGGTGGCCTCCCCTTTCGCCAGGCGCGCAAGAATCGCCCGCCGTGTGGGGTCAGCCAACGCGGAGAAAGCGGCATCAAGACTATTCATAGGCACTAACTTATATAAGTTAATTCTTATTTGTCAAGACGATTTTCGTCCATTGTTAGCGCAACGGATCGCGACGGATGCAGCGTTCACCAGGCACATGGATTGCGACACGTAACCGCCGTCTCCGTGGCGATGAACATCCGCGCGCCGACAGTGGTATAAAAGTCCTGCGAGTCCCGTTGCGCGAAAACATCCGCAACTGCCCGCTGCCCTTGAACGCATGAGCGTCTCTTTAACGAATCCGGTGAAATATCTTCGAGGCGTCGGCCCGCATCGTGCCGCAATTCTCGAAGAGCGTGGCTTGCCCACCGTCGGAGATTTGCTCGGCTATCTTCCCTTCCGTTACGAAGACCGCATTCGTTTCACTAAGATCGCGGAAATTATTCCCGGCCAGGTTCACACCATCCTCGCGGAAGTCACCGCCGGCGGAGGCGGCACGGTCCGCTTCGCTCGCGGACGCGCTGCAATTTTCCACGCCTCCTTTCGCGATGCTTCCGGCACTCTCCACGCCCGTTTCTTTCACGGCGCGTACCTCGAAGCCACCTTGAAAGAAGGCCGCCGTTTCGTCCTGCACGGAAAAGTGGACGTGGACCCCTACCGCCCCGCTCGCCTGGAAATGGTGAATCCGCAAATCGAATCCGTAGGCGCCGCCGAAACTGCCGCAACCGATTCCACCGAAGTAGGCCGAATCGTCCCAATTTACGAAGCGCTCGGCGGAATCAGTTCGCGAATGCTCCGCCGCATCATTTACACCGTGCTGAACAATTTCGACGGCAACATTCCCGACGCCTTACCTCCCGAAATCCGCGAACGTTATCGCTTTCCGTCTCGCCGCGAAGCTCTGCTCTACGCGCACTTCCCTCCCAAGAACGAAAGCATCGAGCTTCTGAACAGTTTTCGAAGCCCCGCGCAGACCCGCCTGATCTTCGAAGAGTTTTTCTACTACCAACTCGCCCTCGCCCTGCGCCGTTCGCGCGACCACGTCCAAAAAGGCATCGCCATGCGCGTTCGCGAGGAAAAAATCCGCCAAGCGGTAAAGCGCATCCTTCCTTTCAAGCCCACCGCCGCCCAAAAACGCGTCCTGGTCGAAATCGCGTCGGATCTCGAACGCCCCTATCCTATGCACCGTCTCTTGGAGGGCGACGTCGGCAGCGGCAAAACAATCGTCGCGCTGGAAGCTGCCACCATCGTGATTGAAAACGGCTACCAAGTCGCTCTGATGGCTCCCACGGAAATCCTCGCCGCGCAGCATTATCTTTCCGCCCGCCGCACTTTTAAGAATGCGGGTTACGGCGTCGAATTGATCGTGAGCGGCAGATCGAAATCGGTGAAGGATTCCGCACTCGCGCGCGCTCAAAGCGGCGAAGCGCAAATTGTCGTTGGCACGCACGCCTTGATCGAAAGTCCCGTCATATTCAAAAAACTCGGCATGGTCATCGTTGACGAACAGCACCGCTTCGGCGTCCTCCAACGCAAGCGCCTTATCGAAAAAGGCGCATCCCCGCACGTTCTCGTGATGACCGCTACTCCCATCCCGCGGACTCTCGCTCTCACGCTGTATGGCGATCTCGATCTCTCCGTTATCGACGAAATGCCCCCCGGCCGCACGCCTATCGAAACTCGCTGGAGCGAAGACACCCAACTCCCGGGTGTATGGGAATTCCTACGCTGTGAAATTGCGCGCGGACGCCAGGCTTACATCGTCTATCCCGTAATAGAAGAATCGAAGCAGGAATTAAAAGCTGCAACCGCTGAATTCGAGCGTCTGGCGAAAAACGCCTTCCCGAAGTTGCGTCTTGGCCTACTACACGGCCGCCTGAAGAATGAGGAAAAAGACGGCGTAATGGAACAATTCCGCCGCAACGAAATTCAAATCCTCGTCGCCACCACCGTAATCGAAGTCGGCGTCGACGTTGCCAACGCAACTATGATGGTCATCGAGCACGCCGACCGCTTCGGTCTCGCGCAACTCCATCAGCTTCGCGGACGCATCGGCCGCGGCTTGCAGAAATCTCAATGCATCCTCGTCGCGTCGAAGCGAATTACTGGAGAAGCGCGAGAACGCCTGGAAACCATGGTCGCCACCTCCAACGGATTCGAAATCGCCGAACGCGATTTGAAATTGCGCGGCCCCGGCGAATTCTTCGGCACGCGCCAGCACGGCGACGCGGCATTTTCAGTCGCCCAGCCTTTGCGCGACCATGAACTCCTCGAACTCGCGCGCCGCGAAGCATTCGCCCTCGCCCAAGATCCCGCCAGAGCCGCCGAAGTAGTCGCCCGCCTTGAATCCCTCAGCGCCGCCTGGCGCAAACGCTACCAGCTAGCCTCCGTCGGCTAAAGTACAGAAATGCCAGCGTTCGTATCTTTCAGGCGCATTCATAGCGCGTCGTCCTGACTACGTCATGCGCTTCACAGGTCCAAGATGGTTATGTAGCGCCGGGCTTCAGCCTGCCTGCCGGCAGGCAGGCCCGGCATCTTTCTTTTTCTCACGTCCTTACACTCTGCCGCCCGCTTCCGCAGCGCCGGCGTCTCGCCAACTGTGTCGTCCGCGAACGCCCCCCAAACGGAACGGCGGGGTTTTAACCCCGCCGGAAATAAAAGCCTGCGACCGGGCTTTAGCCCCTGAAGCCATCATGCTGACTATAGTGTCTGAATATTTGTGGGTCGTGGCTTTTTACCCTGAACCCGCGAAGGGCAGCCACGACATGAGCCCGAAGCCGGCACCCGGCTTCAGCCGTTGAAGTTCCCCTTTCGCAATTCTCACGCACACTATAAAGTCCGTCGCGGGCATTCATCTGTGTTATGAACTTAGGATAAATTGTCGAACGCCGCGTCTAACTAAATCATGCGAGTAATCGCCGGAAAATATCGCAGCCGCCGCCTTCGCACTCCCGGCTTCCTGGGCATCCGCCCCACCAGCGATCGCCTGCGCGAAACGCTCTTCAACATCCTCGGCCCCTCCGTCGAAGATTCGCTCTTCGTCGATCTCTACGCCGGCACCGGCGCCATCGGAATCGAAGCCATCAGCCGCGGCGCTCGCGAAGTTTTCTTTGTCGACCGCGACCCCGCCTGCATAAGCCTCGTGCGCCAAAACCTCGAATCCCTCGACATTCGCACCGGCATCGAAGTGATACCGGCCGACGCCGAGCGCGGCCTCGAAAAACTCGCCGCTCGCCACTTGATCGCCGACTTCGTCTTCTTCGACCCGCCCTATAACGACGACGGCTACTGGGACCTCCTGGAATATCTCGACGCGTCCCATCTCGTCGCGCCGCAAGGCATCGTCATCGCCGAACACAGCTCAAGCCTGGAGTTGCCCGAGCGCCTCGTCCGCCTCGAACGCACCCGCCTCCTCGAACAGGGCGACGCCGCACTAAGTTTTTATCGCCTAGCCGCCGCAGCTTAGTAAGATGGGTCCCCGAAAAGTGTCGCTTGGGGAAATACAGCGCCGTCGAAAGCGGAGAAAATAGCCCATGACTTCCTTTGTTCGTCCGATGCTCACCTTGATTGTTCTGGTCTGCGTCTTCACGCCGGTGCCCGTACAAACCTCACGTGCTCAGAACCACGCCGCGGTTCCCCCCACCGCCGACTCCCCGCGCGATCAACTCCGTTCCCTGTTCGACGAAGAGTGGCAATACACTTTGCGCACGCATCCCGAGTGGGCCACCACGCTGGGCGACCCTCGTTTCAACGATCGTCTCAGCGATAACTCTCCTCAATTCTTCCAATCCGACCTCGACCAGCGCCGCAAATTCCTCGCGCGCTTTGAAGCCATCGACGCCACAGCGCTTCCTCCGCAGGACGCGCTCAGCCGTCAATTGATGATCCGCGCGCTCCGCCAGCAAATCGAAGGCGCCCAGTTCAAAGATTGGGAGATGCCCGTCGATCAAATGAACGGCCCCCATCTCGAGCTCCCTGACCTGGTCGTGCTAACTCCCTTCAACACCGTCGCCGACTACCGCAACTACCTCGCGCGCCTCCAGCAGCTCCCGCACTTCTTCGATCAAGTAATCGCCAACATGCGCCAGGGCATGCAGGACGGCCTGATGCCCCCGCGCTACCTCCTCGAAAAAGTCGCCGCCGAATCAGACGAAATCGCCGCCAAGACCGGCGAGGCCAGTCCCTTCGCCAAGCCAATTAATACTTTTCCGTCAAGCGTAACCGCGCCGGAGCAAAAGCAGCTTCGCGATGCAGTCCTGGCAGCGATCAACGACCAGGTCGTGCCCGCTTACAAACATTTCGCAGACTTCGTACGCACGGATTACGCCCCGCATGGCCGCACCGATCCCGGCGTCTGGTCCCTTCCCGACGGCGCCGCTCGCTACCGCTTCGAAATCCTCGCGATGACCACAACCGATCTGACGCCAGAGCAGATTCACGAAATCGGCCTCAAGCAAGTGGACGAAACCGAAGCCAATATGCTCGCCCTCGCGCACCAACTTGGATTCAAAGATCTCGCCTCTCTCAACGATCACATCAAAAACGACCGCCGCTTCTACGCCACTTCCGGCCAGCAGATCCTCGATCTCTACGCGAACTACGCCCGCAACATGGAGCCCGAACTCCCGAAACTTTTCGGACATCTTCCCAAGAGCAAACTTACAGTCATCCCCATGGAAGCGTCCCGCTCCAAAAACGCCGTTCCCGCCGACTACACCGAAGGCACTGCCGACGGTTCCCGCCCCGGCCACATTAACGTCAACGAGTGGGACCCCCAGCACCGCCTCACATTGAATATCGAAGCTATCGCCTACCACGAAGGCATTCCCGGACATCACCTCCAACTCTCGATCGCTCAGGAATTGCCTGACCTCCCTGAGTTCCGCAAACACGCTGGCTACACCGCTTTCGTCGAAGGCTGGGCTCTCTACGCAGAACGCTTAGGCAAAGAAGTTGGCCGCTACCAGGATCCCTACAGCGAATACGGCCGTCTTGAAAACGAAATGTGGCGCGCCATCCGTCTCGTCATCGACACTGGTGTGCACGACAAGCACTGGTCCCGCGATCAAATGGTCGCCTTCTTCCATCGCTATACCGCCATGGACGAGCCGAACATCCAAAGTGAAGTAGATCGCTACATCGCCTGGCCCGGCCAAGCGCTCGCCTACAAACTCGGCCAACTAGAAATCTTAAAATTGCGCGAGTCCGCCCGCCAAAAGCTCGGCGACAAATTCGACCTGCGCGCCTTCCACGACGAGGTCCTCGGCAATGGCGCACTCCCCCTCGACGTCCTGGACTCGCAAGTAACCGCCTGGACCGACGCCCATGCGAAGCAATAGATACAGCCGTTGTTGTGTGAAAGCGATTGGCAAGCCGCCGTGTTCCCAAGGAGGCACCGCCGTGGCCTTAGGTTTATATGTAGCGCCGGGGCCTTCAGCCCGGCATCTTGCTTTTCGATTCTTGCCGCTGCCTATAGAGTGCGGGGGCTTGCTCCCGCTTTGCCTTTTACCGCACATCTGATGTGGAGACTTGCTCGAATCGCAGACCGGAGGACCAATGAAGTTTCGTGCCTGCTTTTGCAGCCTCGCATTGCTCTCGTGCTCCGCTATTGCAGCGGCTCAGACCGTCACATCCGCCCCTAGCGGCGATCTTCCGCGCCACGGCGTAATCGGTCTGGTAATCGTCGCGGCAGACACAGCCAAGCCTGAAGATCCACAGACGAATCCTCCAACCGTAAAGACCGTAGTCCCAGGTGGCGCGGCCGCAGCAGCCGGGATTCAGCCCGGCGACATTCTTCGCGAGTTGAACGGCCAGCCCGTCTCCGGCTCCGCAGAGTTCGCGCTAACGATAAGCCGCCATCTCGCCGGCGACTCGGTCACCATCCGGCTAACGCGCGGAGGCCAGACAATCGAAAAAACCGTCGTATTGAATCCGCGCCCATTCGAGTCCAGTGTGGACGCCGAAGTTCTTTACCGCTCGGTCAAAGTCGAGGGCGCGCGACGCAGAACTATCCTCACTCGTCCGAAGGCTCCGGGCCGCTACCCTGCCGTTCTGCTGATGGGCGGTCTCGGATGCTATTCCCTTGACGGCGCACTCAACGAAAACACCCTATACGGCCCGGTTCTTTCAGCGCTCGCGAAAAAGGGCTTCGTCACCATGCGCGTCGAAAAGACCGGCGAAGGCGATAGCGAAGGCCCCGCGTGTACCGACTCGAAAGCTACGGCCGAACTCGAAGCAAATGGTTATGTCGCTGGTCTCGCTGCTCTCAGAAGCTACGAATTCGTTGACTCCGATAAAATCTTCGTCTTCGCCCACAGCCTCGGTCCATTGATCGCTTCGCTCGCGCTGCCTAAGCAAAATCTTCGCGGCATTATCGCAGCCGAGACGATTGGCCGCAGTTGGTTTGAGTACGGTCTGGAAAATGTGCGCCGCCAAAGCGCGCTTGTGGGCGAACCCCTCGACCAGGTCGATGCGGATGTGCAAGCGCACGCAAAATGCGCATATCACTTTTTCCTGCAGCACGAGACCGCCGACGAAGTTGCCAAGCTCGGAAACCAGTGCAAGGAAATGATTGCGAGCTACGCAGGAGTTCCTTACCCATACATGCAGCAGATCGGAGACATTAGTTTGGCGAAGCAGTGGAAACAGATCGATGCCCCTGTCCTCGTGATATACGGCACGTCCGATCCAGCCACCAGTGCCGATGAGGGCCAATACCTCGTCGACATCATCAACAGCTTTCATCCCGGCCGCGCCACTTACGCCGAAATCCTCGGAATGGGTCACGAGTTCGGCCGCTATTCATCCCAATCAGAATTCCTGAGCCGCCGCAGTTCCCCCACGCCTCATCCTTTTGACGAAGAACTCCTCGCAGTCGTCCTCACCTGGTTGCAACAGCACCTGCAATCCTAAGATTCCTTCAAGACGCATACTCCGGCCGCCGGGCGAAGAGGTCATGGCCAGTCCGGGATTCCCGCGCGCTCGACCGGCAAACGGCCCCCTCATGAAGCCCCTTATGTATAATCACGACCTTTAGGAGCCACTATGGACATTCACTGCGTCGTCACCGGCCAGAACAAATCCGGCAAGTCGGTAATCGTGCGCAACACTCCGGTCAAACCCGTGACCCTCGCTCTTTTTCCGGGCTACGAGTTTCATCGCCTGTGGGGAAGCGATTCCGTCCCTCAGCTTCCGTCGGACGGAACTCCGCCATCGCAGCCTCGCTACTTCCCTTCAAAAAATGGCTTCCGCTTCGGCTTCTTCACCATTCCGCCGGATACCAGAACCAATCTCGACCCAGTCGCCAGATCATCGGCTCTCGAAGAGGTCCAACAAAAGTTGCCGGGCATGATGGACGTCTTGGAACCGGATCATCCCGGGATGCACACAACCGACACCGTTGACTTCGACGTCGTTGTTTTTGGCGAAGTCTATCTCGAGCTCGACGATGGAGCTGAAGTTCTTCTCAAAGCCGGCGATTGCGTAATTCAGAACGGAACTCGCCACGCCTGGCACAACCGCTCCGCACAGAACTGCCTGATCGCCGTCTCGTTAGTAGGTGCGGAGCGCAACCCGTAGCCCGGCGGCCTCTTTTAATGTAGCTCAGGTCTTCAGACCTGAGGCTTTTTGCCAGCAGCGGCTCGTCCTTCGCGAAACGTATTCTTCGAATTCTCGCCCGCCGGCCTAACACCGTTGCGCTGAAACGCTTCAGAAAGAGTACTCCGGCCGACGAGCCGGCGCGCGATGCCGTAACTCGCTCGTCACCTTGCCAATCCACCGCAATTCCGTGCGAAATTGCGCAATCGTCAGCTCGAGCATCCACACAGCTTCGTGATAGCGATGCCCAACTTCCCGGCGAACGGCACGTAGCGTCATTCGTTCTCGGGCTAGCTCCGCTTGCAAAAATTCCCGCCTCCGTGCCAACTGCCGCGCAGTAACTCCCGGTCGCGCTTGCCAGGAAAGCGCCAGCCAAGTAAGAAAAGCCGGCCGGTCGCGCTGCACGGCCCAATCTTCGCGTTCAAGTGCGGACGCCAAAGCCGCTCGCCCCTTCGCGGTTGTGCCAAACACTCGCCGGTTCGGCCCCCCCGATGGCTCATCGCCTTCCGCTACCGCAATCATTCCCAAGCGCGCAAGCTTTTCCATCGAGTAGTACACCTGCGGCCGCGAAACGCCCACCCAGTCGCGCCACTGGCGCCGTTCAAGTTCCGCATTCGCCTGATAGCCGTGCATCGGCCGCTCGGCGAGCAGACTCAACAGCACCAGATCAGGAGTCGTAAGGCTGCTTGGTTTATTTTTTGGCATCGCGATTTTTCCGCTTGCGGCTCCAATACCACCACTGGCACTTTTCCGCGGGCAACAATGGGTTGCGAGCCTGCGCGACCGCCGCTTGAAATACATCGAGACAGCAAACATCAACGCGCTGGCCCTTAATCCGGCAAAGCCTCTCGTACATCTTCCGAGGATTCTGCCGCGCGAGCTGGCTGATCGACCCGACGCGCAGCAATTCGAAATCGCGAAGCATCGCTGGTCCTACGGAAATCAAGTCCTGCAAACGTCGCACTTGGGCTTGCATAAAAAACCTCCTTGACAAGCATACAGCTTCCGGTTACTCTTCACTAGTATAAACAAGACTAGTTGCTAAGACAAGGAGAAAATTGCAATGCGCCCACAAATTTCATTCCTGCCGATTCTGCTGCTCTTGATCGTTCCAGCCGCCGCTTCGGCACAAGGAGACGACCACATGAAACCCATCGCAGTGAAAAGAGTTACCGCGCTACTTTTGGTGGATGAAATCGAGCCCTGTCTGAATTTCTGGGTCGACCGTTTGGGATTCACCAAAGCCGGTGAAGTTCCCGACGGCAACAAGCTCGCTTTCGTCATGCTGCAGAAAGGCACCACCGAGGTGATGTATCAAACCTACGCCAGCATCCAGCAGGACGATACCCAGGCCACTAAAGACCTGCGCAAAGGCCCCACCTTCCTCTACGTCGAGGTCGACGATCTTGACGCAGTAATCGCCGCACTAAAAGGAGTGCCGATCGTGATGCCCGTGCGTACCACCTTCTACGGCGCCAGGGAAATCGGTGTGAAAGACCCCGCCGGCCACTTCGTCACCTTCGCCCAATACGGAGCTGCCCCGCTGCACTAGAGTGGACTCTTCGGCGGGAGGCCAACCCTTCCGCGCGGCACCGGACTTCGCCTAAGCACGCTTGAAACTCGCGGGGTGCCGGATCCCTTCGGTGTTTGAAGGGTCCGGGTTTTGACTTTCGCTCTCGAATCTTTACGCTGACTCACCACCTCATTCCCAAAATGGGAACCATGCAGTGTCCTTAGCTGCGAGCAAAAACATTGCCATTCGTCTGCCTCGAAATAGACCACTTATCCAGCCAGTGTTTTACTCTTGACTTATGTGTACTAATGTGTTAACATGCCTCGGCGGGTTATCGAATTCCCGCGAGGAGGCGATATGCTTGACGGCGCCGAACTTAGGCGTGCGGCAGAGTTTCTGCAAGGCCTCGAGAAGAACCTCGCCTCGCCGCTGACCGACGCCGTCCCAAGCCCGCTATCCCCACCTGCACGCCAAAATCAGCAATCCAACAATCCTCTGGAGACTCACAGTGCCCCGTCTCTCGCAACCCCTCAACTCACCAACCTCGCCGATCTCCCCCGCCGCAACTAAAAATCGCGCCGACCACCCTCTTCGTAGGGGCGCAGCATGTCAAAGATCCGCCGCGGTGGACTGCGCCCGGTCTAACGCTGTCGACCAACGTGAATCTTCAACCGGCCAGCGCCGCTCTTTAACCGAACGCAGCTCGCCGTGGTCTCCCCAATGCCCCGGCTCAACCGCGCCGCCTCCGACTGAAAATCGCGCCGACCACTCTCCTCGTAGGGGCGCAGCATGCTGCGCCCGGTGCAACGTAGCCGACCAACAATGCTCTTTAGCCGACGGCCGCTCCGTATCGCCTAAGGTTTTTCTCGATGCTTTCCCAACCGGAAAATCATTTCTACCCGGTTCCGCGCAAAATGTAGAATGCGACCTAACTCACTCTAAACAAACGCCCGGAGAATTTCTACCCGGGGCCACAACTCATAAATGCCGCGCACAAACTTCGATCGCGACGCCTTTTTCTAATCGAGAACGCGAATTATTAGAATCTCCGCTAACCCACACAAAACAAACGATCGCGCCCCGCTGTAATCGAGAACTTTCAACCAATCCGTGTTGCGGAAGTCCTCAGATTCTGATTCGAAACGCCCACTTTCTAACCGGTTCTGCCTCACAAACAGAATTCGACGTAACTCACTCAAAACAAAGCCCCGACAAAATTCTAACCGGGGCCAGAACACACATTAAGATTTCCGTCGCGCCGCTCTATTTCTCATCAGCGGACCTATCTTCGGCCCTCTCGTCGCGTCTACCTAAGAGTGCAGCCGCTTCCGCACGCAACGCATCCCACTCCATCGGGTATAATGCCACGCACATGTCTTCAGGCTCTCAAGGAACGCAGCGCGCACCCATAATTTCGCCCCCCACCGAGTCTCACAACTCGATGGATGAGCTGCCCGTGCACTCGCGCCTTCCCCGTCTCGATCTCGGAGTTGACTGGGAATCTCCCTGGGAAGAATTCCGTTCCAGCGTGCGCGATTATTTCCACGGCCCGCGCGCTACCGTGGACGCCGACGCTCCGCAAGATTCTCAACTCCGTGTCCAGTGGGTCGAAAGCCGCCTGCCCCGCCGCGCGTTTGCGGCATCCTTTGTTTGGCACGTCATCGTCGTAACCATCTTGCTGCTGCCCATCTGGGGTTTTCTCGCCAATGCCGAGCCCACCCTTCCCTTGCCGCGTATCGAACTGACTTACGTCCCAACACAGGATCTTCGGCCGATTTCGCTGCCTGGAGTGCATCCCAAGCCAAGCCCCACAGGTGATCCCGCCAAACCGCTGCCTCGCAGCGGAGCGGATGCATTTCATCCGCGCCAGACGATTCTTTCGCAGCCTTTGAACATCACGCACCCGCACCAAACCTTAATTCAGCCGAACGCGCCCGCAGCGCCGCCAAAAATGGTGCCGCAAATGCCCAACATCGCGGAGTGGGCCGCAACTTCCCCGGAGCCTACGAAACCGCAGCTTCGAATTGCTCCATCTGTTGTCGCTCCGCAAGTTCACCAACGCGCCGTCAGTGACGCAGCCGCGCCCGACGTCGCCAACCCGGAAAGGAACGCAGGACCGCTGAACATCGCGCCATCTCCCGTTGCAAGCGCACAGCCGAAAATGCCCGTGAATCCCATGTCGAATTCCGCTCCTGAACGCCGCAGCGCGCACATCGACGCCGGAGCCGCTCCTGTAGTCGGTCCCACAACTTCGGCAGGCGACGATAGTTTGCACCGTTTGATTGCGATTTCGGCAGCGCCCGCGCCTCCTGCGCCTGAAGTCAGCGTGCCGCAAGGAAATCTTTCCGCACGGATCGCAATCTCTCCCGACGGAAGTAGAACTGGCGTTCCCGGCGGTTCGGAAAACGGCGGTGCGGGCAATGGAGGTTCGGGAGGAACAGCAGCGAACGCCGGCGGCGCCGGAACAAATTCCGGCGCGAACGCAAATTCGGGTCCGGCCGGTGTAAGCATCAGTGGCGGCAACGATCATGCGGGTAGCGCGGGAATTGGAACCGCGGGAAATCGCTCCGGCGGTCTGATTCTGAAACCCATGTCGAAGGTCCCGACGCTTCCCGATCCATCGCGCAAAGAACCCATCGTCATGGGGAAGATCGATCCGAGCCTTCCTCCGGAAAAAATTCTCTCGGGAAAAGAAGTTTTCACCTTGCGCGTGGACATGCCGAATCTCACCAGCACCAGCGGAAGCTGGGTCCTGAATTTCGCGCAATTGGACGATAATTTGCCCGTCTATCAGCGGCCGAAAGGAAAGCTGTCCGGCCCCGTTGCTGTGCGTAAAGTGGATCCGAAATACCCGCCGTCGGCAATCAAACAGCGGATCGACGGCGAAGTGATTCTTTACGCCATCATTCGCAAAGACGGCAACGTCGACAGTATCCAACTGGTGCGCGGCCTCGATCCCCTGCTCGACCAGAATGCGATGGACGCGCTCGCCCGCTGGCAATTCCGCCCCGCAACCCGCGAAGGCCAGCCCGTAGACCTCGAAGCCGTAATTCACATCCCCTTCCAATTCAGACCGCCGGAGTAAGCTTCAAATGGAAAATCAAAACACTATGCGCGCCCAACCGGAGCGTGGTCTGGAATTAGGTGGCTGCCGGCGAAGCTTTGCCTGCGAGGGAGTGCTATCTGAAGTCTGCGTAGGAGTCTCACGCCGCGCCCGTTCGATTTCCTATGCCGAGGATTTTTGCGCCGACCCGCGCTGCTGCTCCGCGGCTTTGTCTTCGAGAAGTTTCACCAACGCAAAGAGTGTGAGACTCGTTGGCGCTGCTATCCCCAGCTCCTTGCCGCGGCGAACCACGAAGCCATTCAGCGAATCGATCTCGGTGCGCTTGCCGCGCGCGAGATCCTGCGCCGTGGAAGAGGTCGCATCGCCGATGCTCTCGATAAATTTCAAACCAATGGAAATAAAATCCACTTCGGGAAGCGCGATCTCGGACGCCCGCGCCACCGCTACTGTCTCCGCAATCACCCGGCTCATGATCTCGCGCGTCTGCAAATTGCGAGCCGCACTGGCGTAGCTGGTTTGAGTAATCGCCGTCACCGCATTTCCCGCGCAGTTCATAATAAATTTCGTCCACAGATCGACGCTGATGTCAGGCGAGACGCGGCAAGGCACTTTCGCCGAGGTGAATAGCTCGGTAACGCGCTCCGCCCGGCCGTACGCTTGAGCCGAAGCCGAGCCGCCCTTCAGTTCGCCGACGACAAGCTCTCCGCGGCCCAAGTGTTTCACATGCCCCGGTTCGGGCAGCGCCGCTGCGACGTACACCACCGCAGGCAGCGCGTCAATCCCCGACGCCGCGCGAATCCGCGCGACGTTGTCCACCCCATTTTGCAAGCTCACAACGATCGTGCCCGCTGAGATATGCGGCGCGAGCGAACGAGCGGCTTCTTCCGTGTCGGTAGTCTTCACGCAGAATAGAACAACGTCCGCGTCGCGCGCGGCAGAGACTTCCACCGAAGCTCCCAGCGCAACGCGTTCCTGAAACGAAACAGTGTCGAGGAAAAGGCCTCCCGTACGGATTGCTTGCACATGCGCAGGCCGGCCGATCAGCGTAACCTCCACGCCTGCGCGAGCGAGCATGCCCCCGAAATACGAGCCGACTGCGCCTGCGCCCAGCACCGCAACTCGAACGTGCGAATCTGCTGAGTTGATTGTCATGGTTTTATCGGCGGAATCATCGGATGAAAGGACTCGATTCTACAATGCTCGACATATCAAAAATGGCTTCGCAGTTCGCGAAAGCTGGTAAGGATCAAGAGCTTCCCGGCGCCGCTCTCCAATTCGCATTTTTCAAGTTCCCAAGTAGCCGAATGCGGAATGAAAACAGCGCCCAAGCCGGCATGCAGCGCGGGGTTGATGTCACTGCGCGGACTGTTTCCAACCATCCAGCCGTGCGTTTTCACAATTTTAAATTGCTCGATCATGCGTTCATATAGGCTGGGGTCTTTTTCCAGCACAATCTCGATGGAGTCGAAATAGGGTTGCAAACCGGAACGTTCGACTTTAGCCGCCTGCTCGGCCGGTTCGCCCTTGGTCAACAAAATCAAGCGATGATGCTTCGCGAGATAAGCAAGGGTTTCGGGAACACCATCGAGAATGTGCGGCGGGGTGGCTTCCAATTCCGCGGCCATTCTTTCGATCTCTTGAACCAGTTCGCGTTTGGCAGCGTTGCCCGCGAGTTTCAGGTAGGTTTCTTCCAGAGAGCGGCGAAAGCTGCGTACACCGTAACCGTGCTGGCGGATATTGCGGCGTTCGGTTTCGTTCAGGATGTGGCGAATGTATTCGCGGGTATAACCAAGATGCTCGAGTTGAGTAATAAAGTGATCGATAGTTTTTTCAAAGAAGATATTGTTTTCCCAAAGGGTGTCGTCCGCATCGATCAGTATTGTGTTCCTTGCCATGCGATCGTTTTTGCGTGCTCCTCTAAGCTGACAAGAACTATCCGAGCAAACTGAGTCTATTTAGTGCGCCGAACACAGAACCGGAATTCCTCGCGCAGCGTTCGGAGTTTCAAGCCGAGGCTTTGCGCGCTCCGGACGCAATCTGCTCCAGAATTACACGCGCTTTTTTCTGCATCTCGCCGAAACGCGTGAGGTAATCCTGGAACTCGCGGTTCAGGTCAAGCGCCAGGCTCGCATCGAGCTTCGTCCGCAGGATCATATCGCGCAGATGAACGGGATGCGGCAATACCGCGTCGTCTCTCAATTCGTCCAGCGCAAGATTCGGATCGTAGTGATACATGTGCCCTCCCAAACGGGACAGCGGAAACACATTCTACCGCGTTTCGATAAAATCGTACGAGATTCGGGAAGCGTCGTAGTCCATAGCTTGAAATGGCGAAAATCGATTACTCGCGGGAACTGCGCCGCGAAAGGCGTGCGCTGCGCGCCGCCGTTTTTTGTGGGAGCTGAAGCTCCGACCTCCTGAAAGACAGCGACGGCGAATGTTCGCGAGCCAAATTAGGAGACTACGGAAGCGTCAGGCGGTGGCAGGAAGGAATTCGTAGCGCTCGATGCGGGCAGCGACGCCGCGACGCCCCTTTTGTTCCTCGACGCGCAGGACACGCGCGTAACAACGGATGTGAACGTCGCCGGCAAGGGTGATCTGCTGTGGCAGGGTGAGGACAAACTCGATCGGGCTGCCGGCCTCCACGATCGCCTCCATCAAGAAATAGAGACCGCGGAAACTGACGTCCCGCGTTTCTCCTTGTTTTTCGAGGATGCCGCTTTCCGCGGTGAAACGGACCTTCATGGGCAGCATCATCGAAAATCTTCGCGCGGCGCGACGCTCAACAGCGGATTCCATCAATCCTCCAGCGAACATGTCCGCTTGGGCCAAAGCTACCACTGCGGAGCGTCCGCCGCAACGAGTTTCAGGGTGGGTGCAGAGTCAAAATTTGCTTTCAGATTTCTTCGCCTTTGCGCGCCGCGACGCTCTCCATTACACTCCCTGAAACTTATGGCGGAGATATTCCATCGCAATTTTTCCCTCAAAGGGCAGGCTGGCAAGATTGAAGCGATGCTTTGGACGACCTCGCAAGCAAACCCGCGCCTCGCCGCCGTGGTGTGCCATCCTCATCCGCTTTTTGGCGGCACGATGCACAACAAAGTGGTGTTTCAGGCGGCGAAGGCGCTGCATCGCCGCGGCGTACCGGTGCTGCGATTCAACTTTCGAGGAGCGGGATCGAGTGAAGGCGTCCACGATCGCGGAGCAGGTGAACGCGAAGACGTTCGCGTGGCGCTGGATTACCTGGCGGAAGAGTTCCCCGGTTTGCCTATTCTGCTGGCGGGGTTCAGTTTTGGCTCGTGGGTCGGTCTGCGAGTCGGTTGCGAAAACAGCCGGGTAACAGATCTAATCGGCCTGGGAATTCCAGTAGATAGCACGGACATGACATTCCTGCGCGAATGCACGAAACCGAAACTTTTTGTACAGGGCGCAAACGATCAGTTCGGCTCACGAACAAATGTCGAGCTGCTCTTCCACACGCTGCCGGAGCCCAAAGAGTTGGTATTCGTCGAAAACGCGGATCATTTTTTTACAGGGCATCTTGGCGAAATGGCCGCGGCGATCGACGCATGGCTTGGAAAAATGCGTCCGGAGTTGCTGAGCGACTCTGCGACTCGCTAACCTCTCGATTCGAATAATTTTAGGAATTGCTCGCGCGATGCAGGTTCGACGGCAATAAGACTCAGATTCTTGCTCACGTGAGCGACCTGACTCATTCCAACCAGGGCGGTGGTGAGGCCCGGAACGGAACGCGCGAATTGCAGAGCCAGAGTGGAGTTCTCTTTCGACCCAAGGGCGGATGCCACGAACGGAGGCAGATTTTTTGCAAGCTGCCCTTGCAGAAGCGCCGCACTCGTGATCAACGAGATTCCCAGCCTGCGCGCAGCCTGAACCATTGGAACGGGCTTGCCATCGATCATTTGGTTCGGCCGAGTGAGTGCTTCCGGCATGGCTAGGTTGAACGGTAACTGCACAAATCTAAAGTGATGCGCGGGGCCTTCGATTTCTTCGGCTATTCCAGCCATCTCTGCGAGCGAAAGGTAGCCGGCGGACTTCGGGTCTTCTCGAAATGAATTCCAGGTGGCCATGCCGTAGGCGCGGATTTTTTTCTCCGCTACCGCGGTTTCCAGGAAGGTGAAGGCTGCGCGAATGCGCTGTCGAAATTCGTCAGCGGGGATTTCGCTCAATTGGGTCTCAGGATTGTGGAGATAAAACACGTCGATGGTTTCAACGCCGAGATTGCGCCGGCTCCGCTCGAGCTGGTCGGCCAGGTAGGCGGGGGCCATGCAATGGCATCCAGCGGCAATTTCGTCCACGCGAAAAATTCCGCGCTCAAGAAATTCGTGCGCGAAGTATTCGTTCGGGTCAGCGGGCATCGCTCCGTCGGGAGTCAAAAACCCCGCTTTGGTGCAAAGAACAATTTCGTCGCGAGAGAATCCCTTTGAGAAAAGTTCCTTCATCGCGGCGCCCACGGCTCGCTCGCTGCGCTGGAAGCGGTAATTAATGGCCGAATCGATCACGTTGCAACCGTTTTCGACGGCCGAAACTACAGCGTCGGTATATGCGCCGTCTGTCGCGTCGTCCGCTTCGCCAAGATAAGTGCCTATGCCGATGGAGGAAAGAACAAGTCCGCCGGGAATCTCGCGGAAATGGCCCGCAGCGGAACGCCCTTGAAAACGCGCGGCGTAACGCAAGGTGCCATCAGGAGTAGCGAAGCCGGCTTTGCGTTCCGCACTGAGGGGTGAAGCAGATGACATCAAGCCTCTCTTTCCACTTCGAGCGTTGTGAACTCGGGCAGTATATCAAAACGCGGGGGCACGGCGACGAATCGGAGTCAGTTGGTTCGTCAACGGGGAACAAAGCGGCGGCAAGCCGCCGCGCTCCATATGATCCAGATGGTTCGCAGAGAGCGCGCTCATCGTTACTCGGGCTCTCCAGCCAGACCTTGCGCGACGAGCAATTCGCGGGCCTCGAATCGCAGCTTCGGCAACCGACGCCAAAAAAGAAAACCGCCAGCCATGGCTCCAATTCCCCCGATTGCGACGGTCCAAGGAGCGCCGATGCGATCCGCAAGGACTCCGGCAAACAGCGATCCCATGGGAGCCATGCCCATGAACATCATGGTGTACACGGCCATAGCGCGGCCCCGCAATTCATCTGGGACCATAGCTTGAATCATCGTGTTCGAGCTCGACATCTGCAACATCACCGCGTATCCCACAGGTATCAGCAGTATGACGGATAGCAAGAACGACCTTGAAAATGAAAACAGAACCAGACTTGTGCCAAATGCTATCGCGGAAAAAGCAATCCAACGGCCAAGACCGTGAACTCCGCGCCGCATGGCAAGAGTGAGCGCGCCCAAAAGTGCTCCCGCTCCGCTGGCGCCCATCAGAATGCCAAGCGCACGCGCGCCACCGTGCAAAACGCGGTCGGCGAAAATCGGCATCAACACCGAATAGGGTACCGCGACCAAACTGACCAGCCCGATGAGTAGCATGATTGCCATAATGGGAGCCGTGCGGCGTACGAATCGAAATCCTTCGGCAATGTGCTCAATAGGAGTGGCCTGTTTCGAGACTGCTCGCATGGGTCCGAGCTTCATAAGCAGCAGACCGATGATGACAGCGATGTAGCTGACGGCGTTGGCGAAAAAACACCAGCCTTCGCCGATCCACGCTACAAGCAAGCCTGCGACGGCCGGGCCAATTACGCGCGCGCCATTGAACATAGAAGAGTTCAAGGCGATGGCATTCATTAAGTCCTCGCGGCCGACCATATCGATGAGAAACGATTGCCTGGCCGGAATGTCGAACGCATTTACAGCGCCGAGCAACGCGGCGAGCACAACAATCTCCCAGACGGTAACGAGATGAAGAAGAGTAAGGATCGCGAGCATGTAAGCAAGGACCATCGACGCGATTTGAGTGCCGATGACGATGCGATGTCGATTCCAACGGTCTGCGGCCATGCCTCCTATAGGAGCAAGCAAGAAAACGGGTATCTGCCCCGCGAAACCTACGACGCCGAGAAGGAGCGACGAGCCCGTCAAGCGATACACGAGCCAGGACTGCGCCACGTTTTGCATCCAGGTGCCGATGAGAGAAATCAATTGCCCGCTGAAGAAAAGCTGGAAGTTGCGATGGCGCAGCGAACGGACCATGTCGCGGGCACGCGAACGATTTTCGAGATCTTTAGAGGACGATTTGTGTGGGCGCGCTTTCGCCATGCGGTTAATTGTACGACGTAATTGGAGACAGTTTGATTTCGATCCGGTGATGTCTTTCCAGGTGACGGCGGATTAATTGGCGCGGTCGAAATTAATTCGCGCGCCGAGGGCTTGTCTTTGAGCTTCGCGGCAGTGCGTGCGCAGGCGCAAGGAGTCTGCCACAGGCCCGTAAAATGCGGCGATACGGCCAACTGCTATCGCGAAAGAGAATCTCCCCTTCGCGAGGCTTCGAATAGAACCATCGCGAGAGCAGCGCCAGATGCTCGGTTAAGTCCGGGGGCGCCGACTGCAGTCCATATCGTTCGCGATATGAGGCGGGAAGATCAACCGGCCCGGCAGCGGAATCCGGCACATTGTTGAGCACGTACGGCTGAGAATGATCGACAGTCTCGGCAGAATCCGGGTTGCGGTCACCCGATTTTTGCCGAATTACATTCGTCTGCGGCTCTAGAACTTTTCTCAGCATACCTTCCACGGACTTTGGCTCGCTGGAGAGTTCTCCAAAGCGAAGGAATAAAGGCTCGGCGAGAATTCCCGCGAGAACCGGAAACACAACAATGGTTTTTTCTTCGGCGCCGCGCTGCAAGATTACGGCGTCGATTTCCTCGATTCGCCGCGTTAATTCTCTCCATCCTCGTAACGCCGCGGAAACTTTCTCGAGGCGCTTATGCAGCGCGGCGGCCCGTTCGAAGTCCAGAGCTTCGCTGGCGGCTTCGCGCTGGCCGGCAATTTCCCTGGTGAGGAATGCCCCTGCGGTTTCGAAAGTTTGGAGAACGCGACCGACTTCGACATCGTATTCCTGTTTCGAGCAGCCGGCAAAACAGGGCGCGAGGCACATTTTCATCTCGGAATAAATGCAGCCGGGAAAATTGGGATCTCGACGAATCTTGATTTGGCAGCGGCGGATTTTGAACAGGTCAAGAAAGGCTTCGCTGAATGCTTCGGCCGCGCCGCGTGAAGCAAAGGGACCAAAGTAGAATCCGCCATCCGCGCGGATCTGGCGGGTCACGTAGCAGCGTGGATATTCATTGCGCAGATTAACTTTCAACAGCGCGGGAGGACGCAAGCGCATGAAGTCGCGGTAACGACGCGGAAAATTCTTCCGTGCCTGTTCGTACATCGAAAGAGTCTGTTCGAATTTCGATCCGGTAACGCGGTAACGAATGCTGACGGCTACGTCACGGAGGTTCAGACGCTTGGAAAGAGATTCAGGGGCGCTTAACAATCTTTCCGCAGCGCGGCGAATGTCCACCGTGCGCGCGAGGTACGGCTGTGCTTTTTCGTCATTCATTGCAAGCAGGAGAACACCCGGACGAGAGGGCAACGATGCAAAAAAACTCTTGTCCTCCCCCGGCGAGAAGTGCAGTCCGCGATCCAGCTCCAGCATGGAGACAAGAATACACTGAGAGCAACAGTAGCGAGGACGCGCTTTTCTTTTGTCTAGTACGCTTTCAAGACCCAGGCGGAGATGACCAGGCGTTGAATTTCGCTGGTGCCTTCGTAGATTTCGGTGATGCGCGCGTCGCGGTAGTTGCGTTCCACAGGATATTCGCTGCTGTAGCCGTAGCCGCCGTGAATCTGGATGGCTTTGTGCGTCACGCGCGTGGACATTTCGCTGGCGAAAAGTTTCGCGATGGAAGCTTCCATTGTAAATCGCGCGCCGGAATCCTGTTTCCACGCGGCGCGGCGTGCGAGCAGACGAGCGGCGTCCAACTCGGTGGCCATGTCGGCAAGCATGAACTGAATGGCTTGAAAATCGGCGATGGGATGGCCAAAAGCCTGGCGCTGCTGAGCGTAGGAAAGCGCAGCTTCGAACGCGCCTTGCGCGATTCCAGTGGCCTGCGCGGCAATGCCGATGCGGCCGCCGTCGAGCGTGGAGAGCGCGACTTTGTAGCCTTCTCCTTCGTTCCCGATTCGATTGCCGGCGGGAACTTCGCAATCGGAAAACGAAAGCTCAGTGCAAGCCGTGCCGTGGATGCCGAGTTTTTTTTCTTCCTTGCCCACGGCGAAACCCCGCGTTCCCTTTTCCACAACAAGCGCGGTGATTCCCTTTTCGCCCTTTTCAGGCTGCGTGTTGACGTACACGAGCGCGGCATCAGCAGCACCGCCGTTGGTGATCCAGGCTTTGGTGCCGTTGATAACGTACGTGTCGCCTTTGCGCACAGCTTTGGTCGTGAGCGCGGCTGCGTTTGAGCCGGCTTGAGGCTCGGTAAGCGCGTAGCATCCGATTTTTTCTCCACGCGCGTAGGGAACCAGGAATTTCTGTTTTTGTTCTTCGGTGCCAAACCGCAGGATCGGGTCACAATAGAGCGAGTTTTGAACGGAAAGAATCACGCCGGTGGAAGCGCAAACGCGCGAAATCTCTTCGATGACGATGGCATAGCTGACGTGATCCATTCCTGCGCCACCGTAGTTTTCCGGCACGGCAACTCCTGTGAGGCCCAGTTCGGCGGCTTTCTTGAAGTTGTCGAGCGGGAAACGACCGGTCTCGTCGATTTCCTTTGCATGCGGCTTCACTTCGGCTTCGGCAAACTCCCGCACGCTGCGCTGAAGCAGTTCTTGCTCTTCGGTGAGGTCAAGATTCACGCGACTGCCCTCCGGAAAACATTCTGTCTCTTTGAAGAATACAAATTCTAGGCTGCGCTCCGGAATTAGGAAAGGACAATCCTACGCGAGGGCTTTGCGGAGCTTTTCGTAGGTGGTGGCAAGATCTTCGGGTTCGACGCGAGTTTCGCCCACGACGGTCATGAAATTCGCGTCGCCCGACCAGCGCGGCAGCACGTGAAGGTGCAAATGGCCGGTGACTCCAGCGCCGGCGGCGCGGCCGAGATTCATGCCGAGGTTGTAACCTTGCGGGTGATAAGTTTTCTCCAGGGCCGTATGGACGCGTTGCGAAAGGCGCATCATTTCGGCGAGCGTTTCAGGGTCGGCTGCGGAAAGATCGGCCACATGAGCGTAGGGAACAACCATTACGTGGCCAGTGGTGTACGGATAGCGATTGAGGATTATGAAATTCTTCGTGCCGCGCAGAATAATTTGAGTCTTCGCGTCATCGTTGGCGGCGACGGCGGCGCAGAAAATACAGCCTTCGTCCTTCGACGCGTCGGCGATGTAGCGATAGCGCCACGGCGTCCAGAGATAATCCATTCCGCTCAGCCCTGGGTGCCGGGTTCGGACGCACCACTTGAGCGAGGATGGTTCACGAAGTCCTTGAGCTCTTTGCTGGGTTTGAAGAAGGGAATTTTCTTCGCGGGCACTTCAACTTTCGCACCCGTCTTCGGATTGCGCCCGGTGCGGCCGCGACGTTCGCGCGTGCGGAAACTGCCGAAACCGCGAATCTCGATCTTATCGTCGGACTGAAGCGCGCCAATGATGCTCTCGAAAATCGTTTCGACGACCGCCTCAGCTTCTTTGCGAGGCAGTTCGGTGATGCGAGTGACCTCTTCCACGAGGTCAGCTTTCGTCATCGTATGATCTTTTTTCGCGTGCTCTCCCGCAGCCTCTGCCATCGAATGAGAGCCTCCTCTCACAACATGAACGTATAATTGTGCGCCGTCTGCGGGCCGGGGCCACACCGCAGGCCTTTGCATATCATCAATCTACCGCAAGGTAAACGATTTTTACGGCGACGGAAGGCCTTCCCGAACGGCCGCCCCGTGGCCCGGCCGGGAATCTAAAAACTAAGACGACTGCCGCTTGGCCATTATGGCATCGCCAATCGTTGCGTTTGGCGACGACTTCGGCGGCTTTACTGCCCGGAACGTTTCAATTTCCTGCCGTTCGACTTGCTTCTGCGCCGCGCGATAGCTCAAGCTGATCTTATGCTGTTCGGGTTCGAGCCTGAGAATCTTGAAATCGTGTTCACCGCCCACAACCAACACGGAAGTGACGCGCGCACCTCGCGCCGGCTTCTCTTTGTCGCGGCCGCCTTTCGATTTGCGTTCTTCGATCTCTGAAACGTGGCAGAGGCCTTCGATTCCTTCAGCCAATTCCACGAACGCTCCGAAATCCGTGGTGCGCGTGACTTTCCCTTTTATCACTTCGCCGATTTTGTGTTCGGCAAACCAGTTCGCCCAGATGTCTTTCACCTGCTTGATGCCGAGAGAGAGCCGGCGATTTTGCGAGTCGACCTTTAGGACTTTAGCTTCGATGGCGTCGCCCTTCTTGAATTTCTCACTGGGGTGCTTGAGCCGTTCGGTCCAGCTAATGTCGCTGATGTGTATCAAGCCTTCCATGCCCTCTTCAATTTCGACAAAGGCGCCAAAATCCGCAAGGTTGCGGATGCGGCCATTCACGATCGTGCCGACCGGATATTTTTCGGCGGCGGCATTCCAAGGGTCCGGCATGGTCTGTTTCAGCCCGAGCGAGATTCGGCGCTGGTCCGTCTGCACTTCCAGCACAGTTACCTCCACTTCGTCACCGGCCTTCACCATTTTCGATGGATGTTTGGTGCGCTTCGACCAACTCATCTCGCTGACGTGCACGAGGCCTTCGACGCCGGGTTCGATCTGCACGAAGGCGCCGTAGTCAGTGACGCCTACAATTTTCCCTTGGACTCGCGTGCCTACCGGGAAACGCTCGGGTACGGTCGCCCACGGATCGGGCAGCAGCTGTTTGCGTCCCAGCGAAATGCGTTGCTTGTCTTTATCAAACTTCAGGATTTGCACTTCGATTTCATCGCCGGGCTTGACGATGGACGAAGGATGCGGCACGCGTCCCCAAACAAGATCGCTGACGTGAAGAAGTCCGTCCATGCCGCCGAGATCCACGAACACGCCATAGTCGGTTACGTTTTTTACACGGCCAGTGATCACCGAGCCTTCCGACAGGGACGCCATCAATTCATCGCGCTTGGATTTCTGCTCTTCTTCGAGAATGGCGCGGCGGCTCACGACCACGTTACCGCGCTTACGATTCAATTTCAGGACCCGGACGTCGATATCGCGATCCTTCCAGCTATCCAGGTCGTGAACGGGCCGCAACTCGATTTGGGAAGCCGGCAAGAACGCGCGAACACCGATCTCAATGACCAAGCCACCTTTGATGCGCTCGGTAACTTTGCCGGTAATCGTGGCATGGTCGCGATACGATTTCTCGATGCGCTCCCAGACCCGCCGCCGGTGCGCGCGCACGTGGGACAGCAGAACGTAGCCGTTCTTCTGCTCGTGGAGTCTTTCGACTTCGATCGTTTGGCCCTTGCCAAACTGTATCGGGCTTCCCGAATCAACGAATTCCTGCGCGGGAACCAGGCCTTCGAACTTTCCACCCACATCCACGATTACGCCGGCGTCCGTAACGGCTAAGACGCGGCCATCAAAAATCTCGCCCTCAGCGGCTACGGGTTCCGGGACTGCGAACTGATCGAGGAGTTGGTCCATTGTTTCAACGGATTCCGCTGCTTCAGAGGTGCCGGCTTCGGTCGTCGCATCTACCTCTTCTTTATCTTTATTCGCAGATTCATCGGACGGGGCGGATTCAACCCTCGAACTTTCGTGTACTCCAGAGGTTGCGGTCGGCTGAGCAGAGGACGCGTGTTCGGCTGGGGCAATGTCGTTGTTCTGTGAAATTTCCGCGATTGAAGCAAGTTCGGTAGAGGAAGGCGCAAACTCTTGCTCGCTCAGCGCAGGAGTTTCGGCGGAGGCTGATTTTTCGGCTGGGGTTTCATCCTTGGCCGGCGACGCCGCCGAACTTTCTTGGGCTCGAACTACAGCGGTCGCCGCGCCAGTCGAGATTCTTGAGCGGGCAGAAACGGAAGGCTTGAGCGGATCAGTCTCTGCGGATGTTTCGTGGCTTGCGTCTTCCGCCACGGGTTCACTGCCGGCAGCTTCCGTGACAGAAGGTTGGAGATTAGGGTCGTGTTCGGGTGACATGAAGAGCGGCCTCCGTACGAATTCGTGCCCATCCGCCGAGAGTGCAACCTCGGGTCACTCCACCCTAGGGGGTCAGAGCATGAAGGGGATCAAGCGCCCGCGCTCGACGCTTATATCGTGAGGATGATACCCGCGCGGTTTGCGCATTGTCAACCAACCGAGGCGTGGAAACTTCATCGTGAAACCTGTCTTTTCCGACGACGAGAACAGGAATCGCGAACTCAGGCACCTGAGCTGGTGGCTTTGCGAATCTCCTTGCGATAGTCGGGAGCGAAAATTTTGATCGTGCGGCACATTTCGTAAAGGCGCGAGCGAATCCGCATGCCTACTCTCTCGGTCAGCGTGTCCTCTCTGGCTCCCCGCACCTGCTCGCCGGAGGGCATCCGCCCAGAACGATACGAATCGGGGAAACCAACATTCCCGCGCGGGCCAGCCGCGGTGTTTGCGGGTTCGGCATTTCGAGATTGACCGGCTTCTTCGTCCAAATAGTTTGTTGTGAGTAACGTGACGCGCTTTTCGTTGTAGCGCGTGTTCAGCACATGGCCAACTGTCTCGAGCGCCCAAGGAGAGGGCTTGCTCGATCCAACATCATCCAGAATGAAAATCTCGGCTTTCAATACAGGTTCGAGCACTCCCATTTCCGTGGATTGGCTTTCCGCATTATAGCTATCCTGAATCTCCTTCAGCAGCTCACGATAGTCATAAAAAAGCCCACTGTACCCGTGCAGGACAATCTCCTTTAGGGCCGCGACCGCCAGATGTGTCTTGCCCACGCCACACGGCCCCATCAGCAGAAGACCCGGTTCAGCGTGCTCGCGAATGGGAGTAAATTCCTGAGCAAACTTCTGGGCCATTAACTTTGCTTGCGCCAGACTGCGGTTGAAAGCAGCAAGCTGATCCGAGGCTACATTCTCAATGTCGTTGTCGGTTTCGTAATTCTCGAAGTCGCAATGGCGATAGCGTTCCGGGACACGCGCCCGCGCCAGAGCGCGTTCGCTGCGATCGCCCGTAGTGCAATCGCATGGAACAGCCCAAACAAGTTTGGGTTCTCCGACGGAAGGCCCGGCGCTATCCGCGGAAAGTGCTTGCGCGCCTTCCGCTGTCCGTTCGACGACTTTCCAGCCGCTGCCCTGGCAATGGGGACAATCTGCTTGCGCCATTACCGAAGGATATGCGCCGCTCGGTTAGAGCGCAAGAGCACGCCGTCTGTGCAAAGCGCGCATCCCTGTGGAAACCGGAATAGTTCCGAGAGCATCGGGTTAGTTTAAGGAAACGCAAAAGCATCAAACGTATCGGACGCAAATCGCCGAGATCAAGAAGCAGTTACTTGTCGATGCGGAGAACCGGGCGAGGCACGGCGCGGACGATAGCGTGGCGGGCCTTGGGATTATCGGCAGACGTGAAGCTGCGCGCCATTTCGTTTCGTACGAATTTGATGAAGGCTTCCATTTGCGACTGCATGTCCGCCATTTTGTCGCGCATGTTCAGGATAATTTCGATGCCGGCAAGATTGACTCCGAGCTCGCGGGTCAAGTTGAGTATCACTTCGAGCCGCTCGAGATCGGAATCCGTGTAAAGACGGGTATTTCCCTGCGAACGAGAAGGCTTGAGCAAGCCCACGCGCTCATAGAGACGCAAAGTCTGCGGGTGGAGCTTGTATAAATCGGCGACGGCGCTGATCATGTAGCCCGCTTTGGCTTTCTTTTTTGGGCGGCCGGCCATCATCGTCTCCTTCCACGCCCTACACTGCGGCGCGAGAAAAGATTTCGCGGCGCGGATCTTCGGGGTCGATCTTGCTGAGTTCCTTAAGCAGATTGCGCACGCGTTCGTCTTCGGGTTTGGGCACCACTACTTGCACTTCAACAATCTGGTCGCCACGCTTCCCAGGATGCCGGACAGACGGGGCACCCTTTTCGCGGAGACGCAGTTTCTTTCCGCTGTTAGTGCCGGGAGGAATACGAACCTGCGCGCGGCCGTCAATCGTAGGGACTTCCACTTTGGCGCCGAGCGAAGCCTCCGGGACAGTTATGGGGACGACGGTGAAGAGATCGTCGCCACGGCGATCAAAAAAAGGATGCGGCTCCACTTTCATTACGATGTAGAGGTCGCCTGGAGGGCCGCCATGCAGACCGACGTTGCCGCGGCCAGCGACGCGCACGCGCGAACCCGTCTGCGCCCCCGGCGGTATGCGCACGTCGAGCGTTTCCATGCGCGCTACGCGCCCTTCGCCGCCGCAATTGCGGCACGCAGTGTGGAGCTTTCCCGTTCCACCGCATCGCGAGCAAGTGATCTGAAAGCGCATCTTGCCGCTGACCTGAGTCACTTGGCCGGAACCGCCGCAGGTGGGGCAAACTTTCTCGTCCCCGGGAGCTACGCCAGTGCCGTGACACACTGTGCAGACGTCCAGACGCGTGAAACTTAGTTTCTTTACGGTGCCACGCATAGCCTCCGCGAAGGTTATGTCGATCTGATATTCGAGATCATCGCCCGGCTCGCGTTCCTGTGACGCTTGCGCGGCATTAGCGCCCCGGAAAAATTGGCTGAATAAGTCGCGAAAGCTGGCGCCTCCACCCGCACCGCCCGAGCCTTGGCCTGCTCCGCCGCCAAAATCGAATCCGCCGAAATCAAAATGGATGTCTTCGGGAGAGCCTCCGCCGCCATAACTCGGTCCAGGGCCGCCGCCTTGGCCTGGGACGTTGAATCCGAACTGGTCGTAGGTCTGCCGCTTCTTAGTGTCAGAAAGGGTGTCGTAGGCTTCCTGGATTTGCTTGAATTTTTCTTCCGCAGATTTGTCGCCGGGATTGAGGTCCGGATGATATTTGCGCGCGAGTTTGCGATAGGCCGCGCGCAGCTCTTTCGCTGACGCTTTGCGCGGCACACCTAAGAGCTCGTAGTAATCCTGTTTGGTAGCTGTCGCCATGATGATGTCGCAAGCAACTTTCGCAGAGTTCAGGACCGTTGCTGGAAAATTCGAGCGCGGTCCCTACAAATTTGTCCAGCGCCCGTTCCATTCGGCGAGCTCCTGCGTTTCGCGCGCCGACTCTTCTTTTTTCTGCCGCTGCATTTCGGTCGAGCGGCCGGCCATGGAAGCTTCTTTGGCATTGGCTCGCTCGAGCCAGCGGTCGATCCAACCGACTTTCTGTTCCACCGTATTCGGGTCGGATTTGAAACGAAGAAAAGTTCCCGTAATCTCGACTGACCGCGGAGGAAACTCGGGCTGCACATCCTGCTGGGCGTCGTAGAAAAGACGGCGCCAATCGGCCGTGGGCGATTCCGAGATCGAAACTTGAACCAGAAAGAAGTTGTCGCGAATCTTTTGCACGGCCTGGGGTGGACCCAAACGCCGGATGCCGGTCGTCGTCAATGCGTCTCCTCGGTCGAGAACTCCAAAACACTTGCAGGGACCGGTCCGAGACCGGCCCCTGCGTTTGGAATGTTAATTCGGCTTCTTCGAGTCATCCACGTCCACGAACTCGGCATCCACAACATCACCTTGTCCCGAGGACGCTGACTTAGCATCGCCTGACGATGCGCCGCCTTGCGAGCCCGCAGCACCGGCCGCACTTGCGCCAGCAGCATTCGCGCTCTGCTGCGCCTTGTACATCGTTTCTGCGATGCGGTGTGAGGCCTTGGTGAGATTTTCCGCTGCAGCGTTTAACCGGTCCAGACCGCCTTCCGTCAAAGCGCGCCGCGCGTCTTCAACTGCTTCCTCGCCAGCCTTTACATCTGCTTCGGCCAGCTTCTCGCGGTTCTCCTTGATGATCTTATCGGTTTGATAGACCAGGTTGTCGAGCCGGTTGCGTGCTTCAACCTCCGAGAGACGCGACTTGTCCTCATCGGCGTGCGCATCTGCTTCCTTCTTCATGCGCTCCGCTTCTTCCTTGCTCAAGCCGCTAGAGGCGGTGATGGTGATTTTCTGTTCCTTGTTTGTGGCATTGTCCTTCGCGGATACGTTCAAAATGCCGTTGGCGTCGATATCGAACGTGACGTCGACTTGCGGCACGCCGCGCGGAGCCGGAGGAATTCCGATCAGATGGAATTTTCCGAGCGATCGGTTTCCACTGGCCACCGGCCGTTCACCCTGCAGTACGTGAATCTCAACAGACGTCTGATTATCAGCGGCGGTTGAGAACGTTTCCGACTTGCGTGTCGGAATCGTAGTGTTACGCGGGATCAGCACGGTGGATACGCCGCCCAACGTTTCGACTCCGAGTGAAAGAGGCGTTACGTCGAGCAACAGAATGTCCTTCACTTCGCCGCCGAGCACGCCGCCTTGAACTGCGGCGCCCACCGCGACTACTTCGTCGGGATTGACGCCCTTGTGCGGCTCTTTGCCGTTGAACAGCCCCTTCACGATGTCAACCACGCGCGGGATTCTCGTGGAACCGCCTACGAGAACCACTTCGTCGATCTTATCCGGAGTCAATCCCGCGTCGCTCAGCGCCTGCTTCACAGGACCGACCGTGCGTTGCAACAAGTCTTCCATCAATTGCTCAAGCTTCGAGCGAGTGAGCTTCAGCTGCAGGTGCTTTGGCCCCGAAGCGTCCGCAGTGACGAAGGGGAGATTGATTTCCGTTTCCATCAACTGGGACAGCTCAATCTTGGCTTTCTCCGCTGCTTCCTTGAGGCGCTGGATGGCCATGCGGTCTTTGCTCAGATCGATGCCCTGCTCTTTCTTGAATTCGGCTACGATCCATTCGATGATGCGCTGGTCAATGTCATCACCGCCCAAGTGCGTGTCGCCATTGGTGGATTTAACTTCGACAACGCCTTCGCCTACTTCGAGAATCGAGATGTCAAAAGTTCCGCCGCCAAGGTCGTAGACGGCAATCGTTTCGTCCTTTTTCTTGTCGAGACCATACGCCAGGGCCGCCGCCGTAGGCTCATTGATGATGCGCGGAACTTCAAGTCCCGCAATTTCGCCGGCCTGTTTGGTGGCTTGGCGTTGGCTGTCGTTAAAATATGCGGGAACGGTGATCACCGCTTTGGTTACTTTCTCGCCGAGGAAGTCTTCCGCAGCCGACTTCAACTTTTGAAGAATCATGGCGGAGAGTTCTTGCGGAGTGTAGGCCTTCCCCGAAAGCTCGACGCGCACGTCGTCGTGAGGCCCTTTCACCACTTTATAAGGCACACGCTTGGCCTCTTCCTGCACTTCGTCAAAACGGCGCCCAATGAATCGCTTGATGGAGTAGACAGTGTTCTCCGGATTCGTGATCGATTGGCGCTTTGCTACTTGGCCGACCAGCCGTTCGCCGCCCTTAGTGATTGCAACCACGGAGGGGGTGGTTCGCGCGCCTTCCTGGTTAGGAATGACGGTAGGTTCGCCGCCTTGCATCACTGCGACGACCGAATTGGTGGTGCCAAGGTCGATACCGATGATCTTGCTCATAGAATGCGCTCCTGTAGAGTCGAGCGGGACTGAGCCCGCGGCTCCTGACAATGAAAACGAAGCCAATAATACACGTTGAGCGTATCATTGTCAACTAATCTATGTGTCTGTATTCTGCTGCTAGCAATGGCTTTAATGCTTCGGTTTACCAGTTGTGCCCCAAGTACCTCACAAACAGGTGCCAGACTTATGCGCTTTGACAGTTCTCAATTCCATCGGAGAGCACAGGCGTTTGCGGCCAGGTTTCAAGGTGACGTTCGACGGTTTACAAGGGACTGCTGCGTCGAGCACGATTCGCGATACAATGCTGCAGTCGCTTCAAGACAATATTTGGAGGTCGCGTTGAATCGCCGAAAGAATCTATCGCCTGGCTGGCTGATCTTGTGTGAAATTGCAGTGCTGGTGACGCTCGTTTTGGGATGTCCTCCATGGGCGTCGGCGCAAACCCAAACGCGCACACACCCGCGGGCAGCGACGGATTCGGACGTGAGTGCGGCGCCGGTGAAGTCTCTCGGCAACCGCAACGCGCCTATCACGATGGAAGTATTTAGTGATTACCAATGCCCGTCGTGCGGGAGCTTCTACGAGAATAGCTTGAAGTTCATGATCACGGACTACGTCGCAGCGGGAAAAGTGTACTTCGTTCATCGCGACTTTCCGCTGCCCATGCATCCTTATTCTCATCAGGCTGCGCGCTGGTCGAACGCTGCGGCCAAGATCGGAAAATTCCAGGAGGTCGACGCCGCGCTTTTCGACAATCAGGCTGCCTGGTCAGCGGATGGAAACATCGAGAAGTTCGTGGCTGCTGCGCTGAAGCCGGCAGATTTCAAGCGCGTGCAAAAATTGATGGCCGGATGCGAGTCCAACACGCCTGCGGCCGTGAAGCCGGCAGCATTCTCGGGTAACGGCCAAACGGAACAAAGCTGCGCGCTCGACAAATACATTGAACAGGACCAGGAGCTTGCGAAGCAAGTGCCGGTGACGCAGACTCCTACTTCCGTAATCACGTACAAGGGTCAGAGATATCCGGCTATGCCCGGCTTTGTAACTTGGCCAATTTTGAAGGCATTCCTGGATTCGCTTCTCGCCCAGTAGCGGAGCCGCCATTGATTGCGAACGAATCGCGTGAGAATTCCCGGCGAATATTTGTCCTGATTGGGCGGCTCGCGCTCTCAGTTGCCTTTTTGTTTGCGGCTTACGCAAAACTGAAACCGCAGGCTGCAATGCCGTGGTCGATTGCTTCCATCAGGACTTCCCTGTCCATGTTCGCAATGCAGGTGGATTCTTACCAATTGCTTTCGCCGCGAGCAGTCAGTGCCGCAGCTCACTGGTTGCCGTTCGTCGAACTGACTCTGGGCCTATGGCTTTTGACTGGGCTCTGGGTTCGCTTTTCATCGCTGTTCGCCACGTTGCTGCTCGGAGGCTTTTTCGCCTTAATGGTCCGGACCTATGCTGCTGGGCTCGAGATCAACTGTGGCTGCTTTGGCCCGGGCGAGAAACTCGGAGTGTCGTCATTACTACGCGACGGATCGCTCTTAGCCTTTTCGCTCGCGATCACTGTCTGTGCATTTTTGGCGAGATCGAACCGGAGCGATCGGTCAATCTCTGCTGCTGTTCCCACTTCCCAGAGCGCAGGTTAAGCTCACAGTTCTGCGGCTTTCGGCTTTTCCTTTGACTCACAATTTCAAATGGCGCCGCTCTCAGTCTTTGGGAGTGGCTTGTAAATCGGATGTTTAACTCGCCCGGATTGGAAAATCTTTAGAGAGTGCGCTCTCACGGCACAGATCTGAAAGCAACCGATGTTATTTTGCTGCATTCAAATATAATGAGACCGGCAAACGCTTGGCAGTAACCCAAAATGCCTGTATTTTGCAGATAGTATCGCGATTATTTATGTCAATTCGATCCGGTAAAACTTCGATCGTTGCGGTTATTGTGGCAGGAATCGCGCTGTGCCCTCTCCTAACGGAGGCCTTTCAAGAACCCGGGCAGAGCGCAGCGCAGCAAGCCGCGCCGTCACGAGTGCCGATAATGGAAGCCGATCCTTCGGTCGGTTTAATGGAAAAAGGCTTCCAACGTCTTTACGAATTGAATTTTGACGCCGCGCGGGTGGAATTTCTGGCGTATCAGAAAAATCTGCCTGACGATCCGATGGGCAAGGCTGCGGAAGCAGCAAGCTACCTCTTCGAGCAGTTCAATGCCAAGGGAATTTTGACCTCAGACTTCTTCCTGAACGATGCAAAGTTTCTCGGCGGAGTGGAGGGGTCGGCTTCACAGAATCAGAACCCTGCATTCGTGGAAGCGAATAATCGAGCCCGGGAGCTGGCCAAACGCCGCCTGAAATCGAATCCACATGATATTCAGGGGTTGCTAGCGCTGACGATCGCGGACGGAATGGAATCTGATTACGATGCTTTAATCATCAAGAAGCAGCTCGACGGCCTGAAGGTAATGAAGCAAGCGGAAGCCGAGGCAAATATTTTGCTGGCGATCGATCCGTCGCAGCAGGATGCGAACGTGGCGCTGGGAATGAGCAATTACGTTATTGGATGTCTGCCCGGATACAAACGCGCGCTGGTCTGGTTTGGCGGCATCCACGGCGATCGTCTCAAAGGCATGCAGCTAATGTCCTCCGCCGCAGAGCACGGACATTATCTGCAGCCATTCGCCCGGGTTATGTTGGCTCTGGCATACGAACGCGAACACCAGATGGATAAGGCGCACGACTTACTTGCCGAACTCGCAGTCCAATTTCCAGATAATCCTGTTTTCGCCCGCGAACTCGCCCTCGCCGTCAAGAAATAATCCACGCTGACCTACCATTTCACGCGCACACGATAGTCCAGCGTAGCAGTGCCGTTCTTTTCGACGGGAATCTGGAAGCTGATGGTTGTGGCATCGAGCTTCGTCCACTTTAGGTTCGAATTCACCACTTCCCAATCGCCGCCAATCGGTTCGCGAGCCTCAACGGTGACGGGGACATCCTTGTGGTTGCGCAGTGTGATCTGATATTCCATCTCATACAAATTGTTCGCGAGCTTCTTATAATCAAGCTGCTTGCGCTCGCAAACGATGTCGAACGCGTTGCCCACGTAAATCTTCAGCGTTTCATCTTTGGGGGTGTGATCGATTTGATCCTCGCCGACGAATTGGATTCCACCTTTCGAATCCGCCTGATAGACACGCACTGTTCCAGCGGGCAGGGGCATGCCCAAGCCGCCTTTCTCTTCATTCTTGAAACGATAGTAAAGTTTTACCGGCTCAGGAATGGCGTTCCCGATCCCTTGTTGATTGTGGTAGTAGTACGACTGCCCTTCAACGGCGAGAAATTTTTCCACTGGTACGTTCGTTCCGGAAAGTAGGCTGATTTGCTTAGACTCGTTATTCTGGATGGTAGTGCGGCGTCCGAGCGTGTACAGGTGATATTCAGACATGCCCTCTTGCTGGAACTGAGGCGGTGCTGCCTTGGCGGCGCTCAGCTGGCTCGCAATTTCCGCCCTTGCCCGAACAGCGGGCGGCACCTGATGGACTTCTCCCGCCACTAGTTGAAGCTTGGCATTCTCGAACGATACGCCGCTGTTGTTTGTCAGCGTCACCCAACCATCGAGGTCGCTGGTTTTCTCGTCGCGCGCGACCGTAAGCACGTAGTCCGCGTTCCAATTCATATTGCTGGTGAGATAGGACGCTTCAACTTTCTGTGCTCCAGCGCCTGCATTATCGAGCGTCCATACAAGCGTAGGCCGGCTATAGAGATTTCCGGGCAACTCGGAAAACCGGTACCAGCTGGTGGGCATGCCCGTGACGATCTCATTACCGATTTTCCAAACAGGTTCGTTGTTATTGTCGGCGAGCAGCAAAGCTTTGGTCTCAACCCACTTGGTCGAGTTCGCCTCCTCCTCACCGCGCACGAGTGTGATCTCACGGCCCACGTACTTCTGCAGCAGCTTCTGCGCATCGAGAAGGTCGTATTCATAGTTCTGTTCGACCACATTCAGCTTTGCAGGGTCAGTGAGCGAGCGGAAATGGACCGTGGCGGGCATGATGGACGCCGCGACGTCCTCGAAACGCAGTGGAAAGGTGCCGGACGCCAAGTGTATTTGGCGCACGTCGCGGATCAGGGCGATGTTTGAGTTGTAAACGGTGACGTTGAGATCCACTTGATCCTTTTGTGTGGTTGTTGAAGTTTCTGAGGGCAGTGGCCGTGCAGCAGGCACAGATACATCGCTATGGTTTTGAGGCGCCGCGAGCACCCTTGTGGAGCTGCCCGCCGTGAGTAATAAGAGAGGAAGGGCTGCGAAAATGACGACACTGATAAATCTGCGTACTGTTCTGTACATGGGCTGTCTCCTCGCTGTGAAACTTAAAAGATGATACCCGAAAGCCGAATATGCGGGCTCTGACAGCCGTGGATCGGGTTCGTGACGTCAACCAAGCAGTCAAGCGCGCTGTACTTCATTAATGAACGCGCTAGGCACCAAAACTTGCATGCGAACCTGATAAGATTTGGTTGAGTGTTTACCTGTCCAGAATGCGAGCAAGCCATAAACCAGGCGAGCGCGGCCTGCCCGTATTGCGGCGCCGACGTGACCAACGCGCCTGACGGCAGCGAGTTCGCCAACGTTGGGGTACAGAACAAGAAAATAACACCCGCCCGCGTGGTCATTCTTCTGGGCGTGTTTCTGGCCATCCTGGCTGGCACAGCGTGGTTCGCTTTGCCCTGGAAAATTTCAGGAACGAAGCTTGAAGCGGAAGGGCGCGCGCGCCAGGCACTCGCAGCCATTCAGCAGACTTTGGCTGTTTATCAAAACAGCGAAGACGGTTTTCCGTCATCTCTAGAAGGTTTGGGAGATCGCGTGCGGTTCGAAGCAGAAAGGGCGCAAGCCGTCCATTACACTTTGCAATACACTCCAGGCAAGCTCGATGCGGCCGGCCACTTGAAGAGTTACACGCTGACCGCGCGTGCAGGAAATTTCGGCTACATGAATTTTTACACGGATGAGAGCGGAATCCTTCGTGGGACCAACGAGAATCGCCCGGCAAGCGTGCAGGATCCTCCGATCACCCCGGAAATGTAAAAGTTCCGGGGCGTCTCACGCTGGACGGCACCGTTGAAGTAAGATGGATGAATGATGGGGGGTTTATGGGCCGCAGATTGAAGTTTCTTCTGACTGCGCTTCTCGCTGCGCTGGCGTTTGCCACTAATCTTTCGGCTGCAACCTGTGATTCTCCAGAACTCTGTCCGTGCTCGGACTTCGCCGGCATTTCTGTTTCTTCTCAACAGGGTAATTCCCAAGGAATGAACCAGGGCGCCGGTCAAACGAGCATGTCCATGCCGAATATGAACATGGCGCCTCCCACGACGTTCATCGCGGAAATCCTTGCTCATTCAACCGCCGGAACCAGCGCCGTACCCAATTCGACGCCGCACGACATGCTCATGGGCCAAAAGGGCGCGTGGACTTTCATGTTTCACGGGGGCGGATTTCTTAATTCGCAGCAACAAACCGGCCCGCGGGGCGGCGATAAAGTTTTTGGAACGAACTGGTTCATGCCCATGGCTCGGCGCGATCTTGGCAACGGGACTCTTACCGTTCGCGGCATGTTTAGTCTGGAACCCGCGACGATCACCGGCCGCCAGTATCCCGAGCTTTTTCAACTCGGCGAAACTGCTTTCGGTAAGCCCATCGTGGACGGCCAGCATCCGCACAATTTTTTTATGGAGCTCGCGCTACTCTATGACTGGAAGATAGCTAAGGATGCGCTGCTGTCTTTTTATGCCGCTCCGGTAGGTGACCCGGCTATCGGCCCGGAAGCCTTTCCTCACCGTGTTTCCGCCAGCGAGGACACGTTGGCGCCGCTCGGCCACCATTTGCAGGATTCCACGCACATTGCCGACGACGTAGTGACGTTAGGTTTGACGTACAAAATCGCGCGCATCGAGGTTTCAGGATTTCACGGACGCGAACCGAACGAGCATCGCTGGGAAATCCAGGCTGGCGCAATCGATTCCTGGTCTGTGCGATTCACGATGAATCCTACGAAAAACTGGAGTGGCCAGTATTCCGTCACTCATCTCACAAGTCCGGAGCAATTGTTCCCAAGTGAAGACACGCTGCGCATGACTGCGTCAATCACATACAACAAGCCTCTGCGAGATGGCACGTGGGGCAACTGGGCCACAACGCTCGTTTGGGGCCGCAACCGGAATTCGCCCGACGCAGAAGTATTCAATAGTTATTTGGCGGAAAGCACCGCGCGATTTGCGAATCACAATTACGCTTGGACGCGGATTGAGAACCTGGATCGCACGAATGAGTTACTGCTCGGTGAAAATCCTCTTCCGCCCGGATTTCAAGAACATTTTCTGGCGCGCATACAGGCGTACACATTCGGGTACGACCACGAATGGAATTTCATTCGCCATGTATCGACTGCGTTCGGCGGTCAGTACACGCGCTACTCGGCGCCACCGTCACTGGATTCGATTTACGGCTCGCACCCGATGGGCGTACTGACGTTTTTACGTTTTCGCGCGATACCCTCGCAGAAATAATCGCTTCAGACAGTTCCAGCCGCGTAAGAACTTACCAGAGATTCAGCAATAGTGAACTCAGCAGACCCGTAGAAATCTTGATGCTATACTAGCGCCGCAGGCCGTCTGCCGAATAACCACTGGAATCACCACGGAGAGGTGCTGGAGTGGCCGAACAGGGCTGCCTGCTAAGCAGTTATCCTGGCAAAACCGGGATCGGGGGTTCGAATCCCCCCCTCTCCGCCATA
>Ga0209330_1000081_pt1 | contig 47497 bp, 38 predicted proteins | sample JacPinW_OM2H0_O3_FD_187969 | JGI IMG/M metagenome (GOLD analysis project Ga0209330, IMG submission 187969) | Forest soil microbial communities from Algoma, Ontario, Canada - Jack Pine, Ontario site 1_JW_OM2H0_O3 (SPAdes) (version 2) | ecosystem: Environmental > Terrestrial > Soil > Boreal... | reverse complement strand
CCCCGGAGACATTCCTGTACCAGTTGGGCGTCGGCCTCCAATCTTCCTTAGCCTCGCATCATCCTGCATCCCTATCGGCCTCACACAATGAAACGCAATCTGACTCTAAAAAGTTCCCCGCTGTGTGCGGTTCCGAACGGTCGCGCGAACTTCTTTAGTATCTGTTCAGTCCAGTGTTGTACCGGCATCTTATCCGCGTTGCGCTGCTAAACACAAGCCGCTACCCGTTGCGTAGGCAACACCAAATCGACATTAAATGCCATGACGTTGCGAAATTGAAATGGCAGTTGGGCGTAAATTCGAATATTCAAGGAGAACAAGCCTTAGATTTTTGGTTTATATCCGGGACATTGAATCACGGGGAGCGGCGGGTATTTCGGGAATCTCGAGTCGCTGGACGAGAGTTCGCATAGATAGAAAACCGAGCCGCGGTCAGACTCGATGCGCCGAGCGTGTTCGCAGCTGTCGCACAGCCCCGCTCGACCGCGGACGCCAGAGGGCGGTGGAAGGGCGCTGTTTTTCTTCGGGCTCACCTCATTTGCCTCGCCGCCGACCTCGACAAGCTTTCCCCCAGGGACAGAGCCTACCTTCATCAATGTATTGTGGCCTAGATTCGTGATTTGCTAGCGTTTAGTTGACGGCCATAGAAGGGGTTTTGGAATATCCTTAGTTGGCCCCAGTTCCACGCGGGAGGAATTTGTGAAACTTCAAACAACAAAAGTTTTGGTTTCGTGCTGTCTGCTTCTCCTGGCCGGTTCAGTCAGTTGCAATTCAACTCCGAGCCAGGACCAGCGACAACGCGACGAAAAGACCCGCGAAGAAGCCGCCAAGGCAACCGAGCGCATTAAGCCGGAACTGAAGGAAGCAGGGAAAGAGTTAGGCCAGGCTGCGCGCCAGGCTGCGGAGGATGCCAAAGCTGCCGCCGAGGGGGTAAAAGAGGGTTGGAACCGCGACCACCCGCATCCTGTCGATCTAAATTCGGCTTCGGAAGACGAACTAACCACCCTGCCCGGAATTTCGAAGGCCGACGCTCGGAAGATTATTCGCGGACGACCTTACCAAAGCAAAGACCAATTGGTGACTAAGGGAATTCTTACCCGCGAGGACTACGACAAAATCCGCGACTACATTTCTACGGAATAGAAAACAATCCCTCAGCTTGACACCCTAGAAAGCTTACTGCTACGGTGCCAAATCAATGCTTCAAAGGTCACGAAAGTTCCTTTTGCTCCTGCTTGGCGTTGTGGTCGTCGGCTATTTATTTTACAAGTTCCGCAATTCGATCACGCTGGAGGGGTTTCATTGGGGGATGGTGGCGCGGTCCCTCCGCGAAGCGCGTCTTTCACTGCTCGTCCTCAGCGTCCTTACGATTTATGCGTGCTTTGCAATCCGTGCCGTGCGATGGATGCGGTTTTCGCGCACCCTAGGCCACACAAATTTCTGGCATGTGTACAGCGCCACTCTGATGGGATTCACCTGCAGCTTTCTGTTAGGCCGGGCAGGCGAGCCCATCCGTCCGGTGTTGATCGCGAAGAAAGACTCAATTCCAATTCCGCGAATGTTTGGCGTGTACGTCCTCGAGCGCGTGTTCGACATGGCCTCTGCTGCCGTGATCGCCGGGTTGGCCTTGCTGGTTTTCAGGCGCACAGGAGCAGAAGGCAGTGCCCAAAGCGATAGAATCGTGGCCCTGGCGCGGACCGGAGGAGTGTTGCTGCTCGTGTTCCTTGCGGCCGCAATTTCGTTTTTGCTGTATTTCCGTTTTCACGGCGCGGAATGGCTGGGCCGAAGACTGAAGAAGTCGAGCTGGCAGCACGGATGGCGCGGGAAAATCATTACTTTGTTGGAAGGCTTCAGCGAGGGATTGCAGGGCATTCGCACCTGGAGTGATCTCCTCGTGCTCCTTGTATATTCCGCCGTGCACTGGTTTCTCGTGCTGCTGGTGTACGTTTGGACCGCGCGCGCTTTTAGCGGAGAGCCTGCGCTGGCCGCGATGACTTTGTCAGGCGCGCTCGTAGTTCTCGCATTCACGTTGATCGGTTCGGCTGCGCAGCTTCCGGGAGTTGGGGGAGGCGCGCAACTCGCCACATTTCTTGTTTTGACCCTCATCTTTGGGGTAGAAAAGGAGCCGGCCGCGACCGCTTCGATCATTCTCTGGCTGGTGTCGTTTGCAGGCTGCTGCTTTGTAGGATTGCCGTTGCTCTTCAGTGAAGGGTGGTCAATGGGCGAACTCCGAAGGATGGCGAGCGCCGAAGCACAAGCGGCCGAAGCGGAAGAATCCGCGGAGTGGTCTAAAAAAGTGGCGAGCCCGGAAGAGAGGCTGCGGTGAAGTGTCCCTTTTGTTCGCATCTGGACGACAAGGTTGTGGACTCGCGCGAAGCACGCACCGGAGATCTGATTCGCCGCCGCCGCGAATGCTTGCGGTGCAATCGCCGTTTCACTACCTATGAGCGCATCGACGAAATCCCTTACATGGTCATCAAGAAAGATGGCCGCCGCGAAAAATTTGACCGCCAAAAACTTCTGCAAGGTTTGCTGAAGGCCTGCGAGAAACGTCCGGTCCCCGTGGGGAAACTGGAGACCATTGTGGACGAAGCCGAACAATACGTCAGCGAAGCGCCCGAGCGCGAACGCACCACTACGGAAATCGGTAAGCTGATTATGGACAAGCTCAAAAAACTGGATAAGGTTGCTTACGTCCGGTTCGCATCCGTTTATCTGGATTTTAAGGATGTGAAAGAATTCATGGACGAGCTGAAAGTCCTGCTAAAAGACCGCGCGAAGAAGTAAACCTACCTGGCGTTCGCCTGCCAAACTCCCGCTGCAAACTTTTTGATCGTCCGAAATCCCAGATGCTCGTAAAGTCGGACTGCGGAGGAATTGGCGCCCGTCACCGTGAGCGAAAGCGATTCGTACTTTCGCCGCTTCAGCGCTTTGATGGAACTCTCCATCATAAAGCGTCCGATTCCGTGACCTTGGTACCCGGGCATCACGCAAATTTGAGTGGTATGTCCGACGCCCTCCGCCACAGTGGAAGTCAGAACCATTCCCACCGGCCTGTCGCCCGTCGCCGGCCGCACCAAGAATGACGCCTCCGGAAGAAACTGGCCACAACCTGGCAGCAGTACGATATTGCGAAGAAATTTCATTCCGCCCGCTTCGCTACGATACTGATCGTTGATTTCTCCGTCCACGTGGTCGGCATAAGCAAGCTGAATCAGTCTGGCGGCGGATTCGAAAGCCTTGTCGGTCCACTGCTCCAGCCGCAAGCCGCTCGAGAGCGGTTTGTTGATGAGCTGTGCTTCTGCCAGAGGCAACAACATAAACAAGCGCGTATGCAGTTTGAAATATTGGGAAAGGAATGCCGGGTCCAGTTCAGTGCCGAAGGGCATTAATTGCGCTTCCACCCGTTGCAAGCGCGGGGTGGCGCGGAGAGCCCCGACCATCTCGGTCACGAGTGATTTCGTAATTGGAGTTTGGGATTCCCCTGAAGAGACGAACAATCCGCCAATCAATCCCTTATGATCCTCCAGCACGTAGAATCCATAACCTGCAGGCTTGTCGTGTTCGATTGCGACGTAACCTCCCAGAGAATGCGAATCTATGAATTTTCGAATCAGATCGACGGATGGCCGATAATCCCAGTGTAATTCGTCCCGCCAATGGCGAGTCTCCTCTTGGAACAGCGGCTCCAGTCTGCGCGACGGCATTTGGCGGAGATCTAAGATCTGCATGAATTGGTTACGGAATCCGTAAACATTATAGCCGTGCGCAGCGCGAGAACCCAACTGTCCGTGGTGCCATAGGAATCTGCTTCAATCAGCCGCGGATCTTGCCGAACCAGACCTTGTCGACTTGCTCGATATATAACCCCCTCCAAAAATTAGGTTGCGACGAATTGTGCTAACATTCGTCTTGCTGGGTCGCCTACCCTCTGGCGCCCGCGCCCAACGGATGGCCGTCTTCTCAGAGCTCCGCTATCCTACAACGCGCCTTGCCAAGGTTCTCTCCAGCCTTTTGGCGATAATCCTTTTCGCCTTCGTTTCTACTGCCACCATTTCGGGATTTCTTCTCTATCAAATATTGCGGACTCCTCATCCCACCGCGGCGGCCGATTTGAATGTAATGATGGGCCATCCGACGAGCATGTCTTTTCCTCTGGCTGACGGGACTACGCGCGATGGTTGGTTTTTCCCGGGCCGCCGAGGCGCGCCCACCGTAGTCTTGTGTCACGGCTATCTCTCACAGCGTACGGACGTCCTAACGCTTGTTACCGCGCTACAAGAGAGTCAGTTCAATGTCTTTCTCTTCGATTTCTTGGGACACGGTACGAGCCCGGGCATTACTTCGCTGGGATACCGGGAGAGGCAGGAACTTAAATCCGCTGTGCAAGCTCTGTCAACGCGCGACGACGTCGACCCGGACCATTTTGGGCTGTGGGGTGTGGATATGGGCGGTTACGTGGCGCTGGAGGAGGCCTCCAGCGACCCGAGAATCTCGGCAGTCATTGTTGACGACGCCTATTCCGATCCGCGGGAGATGGTTCAAATCGAGGCGAAGCAGTCCGGCCTCGCTGTTTTGCCGTACGTGAGCCGTTTCTGTGACTGGGGATTCCGCTTGATGAATTATCAATTCCGGAACGAGCCTCCGGTCACGTCCCGATTGCGGTCCACTAATGGAATTCCAAAGCTCTTCTTCCAATCCGATAGCCGCCCGGCGCTTGCTAGCCAGACTCTGACGCTATTCGTTGTTTCTCCGGAGCCAAAGCAGCTGGTCCGTACCAAAACGAGATATTCCGAAATGACGGACGACGACCGGAAAAACTACGAAAACATTGTCGTAAGCTTTTATCTGACGAATATATCGCCAACGTCCCACCATTAGCGAGGAAGAGGCCCAACCGGCACGTAGAGAATCCCTTTTTCCGTTTCGTTCAACTCGCCTTGAAATCTGCCCGCTTTTTCGATTTCCTCCAGACCTTTGCGCGTGGTCAACACAAGTGCGGCTTCAGGATCTGTCGGGGACCACTCCGGAAGTTCGCGGTGAAAATAGAAGGCAAGTCCGTAGTTCCACGAGCGATTCAAATGAAAGGTAAATATCCGATCGGGACGTAGATCGTGCCGCAGAAAATCAGCATGTGTTCTTGCCGACAGATACGGATCCAACGCGGGCAGAACTCGAAGATTTGCGGTCACTGTGGCAGCAACAACGAGGAGCGAGCAGATTGCTACAACAAGTCTAAGATTTTGCCGGCTCGCCGCCCATAGGATTGCAAGAACCAGAAGGACCGTGATAAGCAACGTCGTCTCGGCAAGATGTAGCCACGCACCGGTCTCCATTTCCGGCACCGGCATACGATTCGCCTTTACCAAAGCGAAAATCGCGAGCGCCAGCCAAAAAAGATCGAGTCCCGCAGCGATGAGAATCGAGACCCAGCGGCTGTTTTGAAGTGCGCGAATTACTCCGACGGAGGATATGAGCGCGAGAGCCGGAATCGCCGGAAGAATGTAGCCCGGTAATTTCGATTGCGAGGCGCTGAAAAAGAGAATCGGGAAAATTGCCCAGCAAACGAAGAAGAAGCCGGGTGAATCAGACCAGTTTTTTTCGCGCCAGAGACGCAAACCTTCCTGGGCGGCGGGAATCAGGAGCGCGGTCCATGGCAGCAACGCCAGCAGCGTGATCCATCCAAAAAACCAGAACGGCTGTTTGTGTTGGAACACGGGAGTCAGATAGCGCTGAAAATTGTGCTGAAAAATGAAAATGCGAATGAAATCAGGATTTCGCGCGGCACAGAGGACGTACCAAGGAAGGGCCACGACGCAGAACGCGCCGATCGCCAGTGGACTTGCCAAGCGAAAAGCGGCTCGCCAGTGGGAAGTAGCGAGAGCCCAAAGTGCGATTGTTCCGCCGGCGAGGAAGACCGCAGCAGGGCCCTTCGCCAGAACCGCCAGCCCCAGAAACGCACCGAACAACACCAACGTGAAAGTCTCACGTGTGCGAATGACCGGTTTTGGTTTTGATGCGCAACGCAACGCTCTTTGATTGCGCAGCACGCCTGCAGCGCATGCCATCGCGAGCGTAATAAGCGCGCTGAAAAGCATATCCGGCGTTGCCGCGCGAGAAAAACCGATCGCGGCCACGCTCGTGGAGAAAATCACCGGTGCCAGTAACGCGGGCCGATCTATCAAACTATTTTCGCCGCCGTAATGCTTCCAGCCGAGCCAGCCAATAGCAATGGCAGCCGCCAAAGCCGCGAGTGCGGAAGGTAACCGAGAGGCCCACTCCGGCGGCAGATTCAAGCGGAATCCAACGGCAGCGACCCAATAGTAGAGGATCGGTTTTTCAAACCAGGGCTGCCCGTAGAGGCGAGGCGTTACCCAATCGCCCGTCTCGGCCATGGCGCGCGCGATCCACGCATATCGCGGTTCGTCCGGCCCGACGAAACCGAAGGCTCCAAGTCCGGTGAAAAGACAAATCAAGACAGCCAAGCCCGTGAGTATTGCGTCCCAACGATTGTCTCGGCGCAATTGTGGAAGTGCATTCAAGGCGGGTTGAGTCTAACATTGCCCGCGAACCTTGAGTCGCGAGCTTCGAAATTCTCCGCGTATGAAACGGAAATATCGCCGCACGGATAGTGTCGCGGTGTTGCAGTGGGCGACGCACTACCAAATCATCCCAGTCCCATCGCGCACAACCGCTGGCGTCTACTTCGCTGGCTCTAGCATAATGGCTTCACATGCGTGAATGGTTCGAGTATGTCTCGGCGTGGGCTGGTGTGAAGTCGCTGGGACTGTTGCCGCGTCCTGTGGCGCGATTTGTCGGCGCGAGTTTTGCAGCCGTGGCCTATGCGGTGCGCACACCACTTCGTCGCGCGGCGATGTTTAATTTAGGTCTGGCGTTTCCGGACTGGAGCGACGCGAAGCGTAAGCGCGTGATTCGTGGAATGATTCAGCAGATCGGCTGGATGGCCGCTGAGTTCTCGCAATTTCCAAAATATACGCGGAAGAACATACAGAAAATTGTCGTGCTGGATGGCTTTGAAAATTTCGACGCTGCAAGGAGGCGCGGAAAAGGCGTGCTCTTTCTTACCGGACACATGAGCGCGTGGGAACTGGCACCGTTTGCGCACGCTCTCTACGGCCACCCACTTCATTTTCTGGTGCGCCCCATCGCGAATCGCCGCGTGGATGAGCTTATAAATCATTACCGCTGCCTGTCCGGCAACCAACCCATCGAGAAGAATAAATCGGCCCGCTCGATTCTCAGAATTCTTGCTGACGGCGGCACCGTCGGCATCCTCTCCGATCACAACACCGTCCTCGAGGAAAGCGTGTTCGTCGATTTCTTCGGTATTCCAGCTTCAACGACTTCCGGGCTTGCGCGCATCGCTTTGCGCACTGGTGCAGCAGTAGTCCCAGGTTTCCTTTCCTGGGATAGCGCTCGGCGAAAATATCGATTGCGCTTTGAACCAGCAATAGAGCTTGCGCAAACGGGAGACGAAGAAAGCGATGTTCGCGAGAACACCGCGCGTTTTACGAAAACAATTGAAGATTACGTGCGCGCGTATCCCGAGCAGTGGCTTTGGGTCCACAAAAGGTGGAAGACTCGCCCGCCGGGAGAAAAGGCGATTTATCCGGCGTGAACCGTCTTTGATGCCCTTCATCGTTGCCAAGAGAGGTGATCATGACTTGCACGGCTGGTGAACTTGCAAAATTTCTCGGCGCAACAATCGCAGGGGACAGCCAGACGCGGATTTCTGGCATGGCCATGCCGGAAAATGCGCGCGCTGAGGATCTCATTTATGTAGATTCTTCGCGGCATCTCCAGCGGGCCGAAAATTCGGCCGCCAAGTGCGTGCTTGTTCCGTTGGGGTTTCAGTTGAACGGGAAGACCATCTTGGGCGTGGAGAATCCGAAACTGACATTCGCCAAGGCCTCCGCGCGCCTACTGCCGAAGTTCGCGCCACCCCCGGGAGTTCACGCCACCGCGATCGTGCCTGCGGACGCGCGGATAGGCTTGAATGTTTCTATCGGCCCGTACGTAGTGATAGAAGACCAAGTCGAAATCGGCGATGGCAGTATCGTGGAAGCTTTTTGTTTTCTCGGACGCGGCAGCGTAATTGGAGAAGGGTGTCGTCTCCACCCGCGCGTAACGCTCTACGCTAATTCGCGTTTGGCTAAGGGTGTCGAACTTCATTCCGGCGTTGTGATCGGCGGCGATGGATTCGGTTACGTATTCGGCGAAGGCCGCCATTGGAAATTTCCCCAGATCGGAACTGTCGAAATTGGCGACAATGTCGAGATTGGCTGCAACACGACAGTCGATCGCGGCTCGCTCGGTGCCACGCGCATCTCCGCGGATGTGAAGATTGATAACCTGGTGCAGGTAGGTCACAACGTCTCTGTCGGCGAACATTCGATTGTGGTGTCGCAGAGTGGGATTTCGGGAAGCAGCATGCTCGGAGCCGGTGTAATCCTCGGCGGACAGGTGGGCCTCGGGGATCACTGTGTCCTTGAAGACGGAGTAATCGTTGGCGCCCAAGGCGGCGTCCTCCCAGGAAAGGTAATTCGACGTGGGCAAACTGTGTGGGGAACTCCGGCGCGGCCCTTCGAACGTTATAAGAAACAACTTGCGGCCTTCGCGCGTTTGCCGGAACTTGTCGAACGCGTCGAAAAGCTGGAACTGGGAAAACCATAGCATGATCAGGCGGCCCGACGGACACCCGTTATCCGGGCGCCTCATTGTTGTAGGCGGACAATGCCGCAAAGTCGGGAAGACTGCGCTCATCGTGGACATCATCCATGCGACACCTGATCTGCATTGGACGGCCGTGAAGATCACTCCGCATGCGGAATCGCATTGTCCGGTGAACGGCCCCGACTGTAGATGCGGCCCGACCGAGCATGCCTTCTCAATCCTTAAGGAAGTTGACCATTCAGGGCGCACCGGCACATCTCGCTATCTACTCGCCGGAGCGCAGACATCGCTATGGGTGCAGACTAAGGATGATCGTGTCGAGGATGTTCTGGGCCCGCTCGCCGAAACGCTCAAACAATCGGAGAACGTTATCGTCGAAAGCGACGCTTTGGTGAAGTTCTGGCGCCCCGAGCTGTTCTTAATGGTCTTGGATTCCCGTATGGCTAACTTCAAATCCTCTGCGAGGGAGGTCTTGCCGCTGGTCAATGCTTTCGTTTTGCGTTCGCCATACCCGGAAGCCCTCGATGCAAGCACATCAGGCGAAAGGAGGCCCAGTTTTCTGCAGCCTATTGGTCAAGCCCTCCCATTGGAGCTGCAAGAACTTATAATTGCACCCATTTAGCTCCTATCCTCATCCCATGTAACCGGGGGTACGTTTTCAGTTGACCCGAGAGCCAAACCCAAAGATAATCTTAGTGTTACGGTATGAACTTAGGGTAGGGTCCGAGTTTGAAGATAGAGGCTTTACTCGGAGTGTTGCCCTGTTCGCAGGACAGGTTATCGCATCGGGGGCGGTTGAGCCACCCAGCGCCTTGGTGGGCGGCTGCGGATTCTTAGGCGAAACAGATGTAGATGTGCATGAATACCGGTGCTCGCCGTGGCCAGGGCCCGCGCCGTCCATCGTTCACCAGTCCGTAATAAACACGGTGAGGGTTGCTAGATAGGTAGCCTGAGAACTGCCCGGCGCGTTTTTAATGGGCTGATGATGGTATATGACTAAGGTATTGATGACACCAGAAGCTAGACTACGAGCGGACTTCTCTTTCGGAGCGGGCCAAGCTACAGCCGCAGTCCGCAGCCGCGACTTCGAATGCCAAGTCGAAGACGCGGTGTCGCGCAGCGCAAACTGGCTCCTATCCGCACAGTCCCAGGACGGTTACTGGTGGGGTGAACTGGAAGCGGATACCACACTTGAGTCCGATTACATCGTTTACCTCCACGTGCTCGGGCAGTTGAAATCCGACAAGGTGGCGAAGCTCGCAAATTACATCCGCAAAAAACAGCTTGCCGATGGTGGGTGGAACATCTTTGAAGGTGGTCCTTCTGAGCTGAACGCGTCGGTTAAGGCATACGTTGCTTTGCGTTTGGCCGGCGACCCGGTGACCGCGCCGCACATCGTGCGGGCGAAAGAGAGAGTTATCGCCCTTGGAGGGATCGAAGCCACCAATTCTTACGTTCGGTTCTATCTCGCCATGGTGGGCGCCATAGACTGGAACATCGTGCCGTCCATTCCGCCGGAACTGATGCTTTTGCCGGAATGGGTTCCCATCAATATCTACGAGATGTCTTCGTGGACTCGCGGAATCGTAATTCCTCTTTCAATTATTTATGCGAGCAAGCCGGACTGGCGTTTGCCGGAAGGCATCACTGTCAACGAACTCTTCAAGACCAAGGGCGAAAAGCCGCATTCATTCGATTGGGACAAACGCATCATCTCTTGGCGGAACATCTTTCTTGCGCTCGACCGCGGCCTGAAGCTGTACGAGCGTTCGCGCTGGAAGCCGTTCCGTAAGTTCGCCCTTTCCCTCGCGCGCAGATGGATGCTCGAGCGCCTCGAACGCACCGAAGGTCTGGCCACGATTTATCCCGCGATGATGAATTCGATTTATTCTCTGCTCGCGGAAGGCAAAGACCAGGATGACCCGCTGGTCGCCCGCGAAATTAAATTCCTTTCGCGCTACGAAATCGAACAGGACGACACGATTCGCGTGCAGCCTTGCATCTCGCCTGTGTGGGACACGGCCATCGCAATGGTCTCGCTCGAAGAGGCCGGAGTCGATCCCGCGCATCCTGCTCTTATCGCCGCGGAGCGCTGGGTTGTTGCTAATCAGATATTGGGACCCGGCGACTGGCAGGTTAAGAATCAAAACGCGGAGCCGGGCGGCTGGGCATTTGAATTTCGCAATGATTTTTACCCCGATGTGGACGACACTGCGTTCGTTCTCATGGCGCTGGGCCGCGTCGACGATCCGGATTCGGAGAAGCTGCGCAACTCCATGCGCCGCGGACTGGCGTGGCTTATCAGCATGCAGAACGCTGACGGCGGCTGGGGCGCGTTCGACCATGAAAATAATCTCCAGTTTCTGAACCACATCCCGTTCGCCGACCACAACGCAATGCTCGATCCTTCCACTGCGGACGTTACCGCGCGCAGCGTGGAATGTCTTGGACAGATGGGCTGGTCCGCGAATCACCCGGTCATTCAGCGTGCTCGCGCTTTTATCCGTCACGAACAGACTGCCGACGGTTCTTGGTTCGGGCGCTGGGGCGTGAACTACGTATACGGAACCAGCGGCGTGCTGCGCGCTCTTGAGACATTGGGCCTTTCGAAACAGGCTGACGGCCAGCGTGCTGCCGATTGGTTGCGCTCGGTGCAAAACTCCGACGGCGGCTTCGGCGAGTCCGTGCTTTCCTACTACGACCCTGCGCTGAAGGGCCGAGGGAAGAGCACCGCTTCGCAAACGGCATGGGGCCTGATAGGACTGCTCGCAACTTCCGGTGCGGATGACCCGTCCGTCGAACGCGCTGTAGCCTGGCTTCTGGAGCAGCAGAATCCCGATGGAACGTGGGATGAGCCGGAATTTACGGGCACGGGATTCCCATGCGTCTTTTATCTTAAATATCATCTGTATCGAAACTCCTTCCCGCTTTACGCCTTGGCGCGTTACGACAACATGCGCAAAGGACGGCAAAATTTTGCCGGTATGCAGATTCCCGCGGAAGAGTTGCAGCATCTGATTGGAAGAAAACACGGGGGTAATGGATGAGAGTTCCTTTAAGTTTGACCACCAGCATGGCCGGGTACTTGACCGGAAAGAAAATGAGCGGTGCTGAGAAATTTCCGCTGGTGATGATGCTTGAGCCGCTCCATGCTTGCAACCTTACCTGCACGGGCTGCGGCCGCATTCGCGAATACAAGTCCACGATCAACGAAATGCTGACTGTCGAGGAATGCCTGAAGGCGGTGGATGATTGCGGCGCGCCGATCGTGTCGCTTTGCGGCGGCGAACCTATGATTTATCCCGAACTCGACCGGCTTGTTAAAGAGATTCTGGACCGCAAAAAACACATTTACCTGTGCACCAACGGAATGTTCATTCGCAAGCGCCTGAAGGAATTCAAACCCACTTCGCGGCTGTTCTTCAACGTGCACTTGGACGGTCTTGAAAAGACCCACGACATCTGCGTCGAACGTGACGGCGTGTTCCGCGAAGCGATCGAAGGCATCAAAGCAGCGAAAGCGGCGGGCTTTCTCGTGACCTCCAACACCACCGTATACAAAGAAACCGACATCGAAGAAATTGCCGACCTTTTTGCCTATCTGCAGACGCTGGGTGTTGACGGCCACATGATTTCTCCGGCTTATTCCTACGCTGCGGTGATGACCAAGGAAATCTTCATGTCGCGCGATGAAATTCGCGACAAGTTCCGCCAGGCCAGCAAACTGCTCGAACGCTACAACATCGTCACTTCGCCGATTTACATGGAATACCTTCGCGGCGAGCGCGAGTTAATGTGCACGGCTTGGGGCAACCCCACCTACAATCCGCGAGGTTGGAAGGGTCCTTGCTATTTGATGACCGACGCGCACCACGCCACCTTCAAGGAATTCATCGATAACACGCCGTGGGAGAATTACGGTCGCGGAAAAGATCCACGCTGCGAAGATTGTATGGTCCATGCGGGCTACGAAGCCTCCGCCGTACTCGGCGGGAATAAGAAACTGGGCGACACCTGGAAAATGCTCACTTGGACGTTGTCGGGGAAAATGGGCGGCCTTATTGGCGAGCCTAACGAAAGGGAACTCCAGGCCAAGCGAAACGGCCAAGCTAACGGCAACGGACACTCTAACGGTGCCGGAAACGGCAATGGCTCAGCTAAGCGCGCGATTCCAGTTGCGCCATCGAACCAGTCGCAAGACGAGGTTTTCCGCATTTTATGACCACGCTCGTGACCGGTGCCACTGGCTTCGTGGGAAGCCATGTCGCCCGGCAACTTGTCAATGCAGGCCAATCGGTGCGCGCCCTGGTTCGTCCCGGCAGCAACTTAGAAGCGCTTGCCGGGTTACACCTAGAGTATTTTGAAGGCGATCTGCGCCATGCAAACTCGTTGGAACGCGCAATGCAGGGGGTACGGCGCGTTTTTCATGTGGCAGCAGATTACCGCTTGTGGACTCCGAGGCCCGAAGAGATTTATCAGAACAACGTCGATGGAACGCGCAAGCTGCTCGCCGCTGCGCAACGTGCGGGCGTTGAGCGTATCGTCTATACCAGCACGGTAGCCACGATTGCGGTGCCGCGTCACGGCGCACTGCCGAATGAAGACACTCACGCATCGCTCGATGAAATGATTGGACACTACAAGCGCTCGAAGTTTTTGGCTGAAGGAGCTGCAATCGAAGCCGCCGCCAGTGGCGTTCCCGTCGTGATTGTTAATCCGACTGCTCCCGTGGGGCCGTGGGATTGGAAACCGACGCCCACCGGCCGCATTATCTTGGATTTTTTGAAGGGCAAGATGCCGGCCTATGTTGATACCGGCCTGAACGTTGCCGCGGTAGAAGACATCGCCGCCGGGCATTTGCTGGCAGCCGAAAAAGGCCGCGTTGGCGAGCGGTACATTCTGGGCGCGCGCAACATGACGTTGAAGCAGATTCTCGACGCACTCGCGGCCATCACCGGGCGTCCGGCGCCGCGGGTTCGGTTGCCGCATGCCATCGCGCTGGCGGCGGGATATGCCGATCAATTATTCTCCCGTCTCGCCGGCCGCGAGCCGCAGATTCCCGTCGAAGGCGTAAAAATGTCGCGTCATCGCATGTTCGTCGAGAGCGATAAAGCCGTGCGCGAACTCGGCTACCAGCCCACATCGGTGGAAGCGGCACTCGAACGCGCGGTGCGCTGGTACGAACAGCACGGATATTTGAGCACAGGCGCAGGAAATAAATCCGTCGCGCACGCAGCAGCGGCCTAAGGAGTCGCAGTGAGAATTCTGGTCACCTTCGCGCTGGAAAATGAATTCGCTCCCTGGCGCTCGATGCGCAAGTTCGAATCCGCAAGGTTAGGCGACGCTGACGTGCACCTCGCAGAATTTGGCGGGGCGGAATTGACAGTTGCGCTTACGGGGGTCGGGGCGCGGCGGGCGGCGGCGACAGCGTCGGAAACAATAAATCGCGAAAATGGCTCTTTCGATTGCTGCATCTCGTCCGGACTCGCCGGAGGGTTGCGCGACAACTACCGTATTGGAGAAGTTCTGGCTGCGCGCAGAGTCTTCTCGGAAGCTCCGCCCACGGACGGAAGCAGCCAGTTGGTGGAAAGCAGTGGAGCGCTGGTTTCCTTTGCTGCAGATTGTGGCGCCACCGTCGCGGACCAGTTTTGCAGCGCGGATCATATCGTTTCAAGCGCGGACGAAAAAGAGCTCCTCGGCAGGGATTCTGGCGCGGTAGAAATGGAGAGTTTCGAAATCCTGCGCGAATCGCAAGCGGCCGGTGTCCCGGCTATTGCCATACGCGCACTCAGCGACACTTCTGCGGAGAATTTGCCGATCGATATGAGCCGGGTTTTCTCGGAGCGGGGGCAGGTAAGCATCCCGCGCGTGATCGGGCAGGTTGCGCTGAATCCGCAGTCTCTGCCGGGGCTGATTCGCCTTGGCAAGAATAGCGGAATCGCAGCCCAATCTCTGGCACGTTTTTTGGATATTTACGTCGCCACGCTGGCAAGTCAAGCGCTGCGGCTCGAAACAAAATCAAGTAGTGTGGCAGTCTAAAAGTTCCATGAGCCAGACAATTTCTCCAATTGAATCGGCGGAATCTTCGCACTCGAAAAGCTCGCGTCAAACTGGCCATATGCGCGCTGGCGTGTACCGTGGCAAAGGCCGCGTGAACGTCGAATCGGTGCCGATCCCTGAAATCGGAGAGGGCGAACTTCTTTTTAGAGTGGCTGCCTGCGGCATCTGTGGCACGGACATCAAAAAAATTCACCACGGTTTTATCGCGCCTCCGCAAATTCTCGGCCACGAGCTTGCCGGTACGGTGGTCAAGGTTGGCCGCGGTGTCAGCAGGTTCAAGCCCGGTGATCGCGTCGTCAGTTTCCACCATATCCCGTGTGGCGCCTGTTTTTATTGCGAACGAAAGCTTTTCTCCCAATGTGCCGGGTACAAGAAAGTCGGCCTCACTGCGGGCTTCGATCCCAACGGCGGCGGCTTCGCGGAATATGTTCGCGCCATGCCCTGGATTGTCGAACGCGGAATGATTGCGCTGCCCGCGGACGTCAGTTTCGAAGAAGCCACCTTTGTCGAGCCGGTGAATACCTGTTTGAAAGCTGTGCGCAAAGCTCGCATCTCAAAGGACGAGACGGTGCTTGTGATCGGCCAGGGTCCCATCGGAATGCTTCTAATGCTGCTCGCCAAATATGAAGGCGGCGAAGTATTCACGAGCGATCCAATGCCGGGACGCCGGGCCGCAAGCTTGCGATTTGGCGCCAAAGAATCCTATGACCCCGCGAGGCAAGATTTGCTCAACGAAATTCGCAGCCGCACCGGCGGCCGCGGTGCCGACGCTGTTCTCGTGGCTGTGCCTAGTCCGGCATTAGTCCCTGAAGCTTTAGCTCTCGCGCGGCCCGGAGGGCGCATACTGTTGTTTGCCCACAACGACCCGGTGATGCAGCTTGGATTTCCAGCCGCGGCAGTTGGCGTGGAAGAAAAAGAAATTCTCGGCAGTTATAGCGCTTCAGTGGACGATCAGGACGAATCGGCCGCGCTGGTTTTTGAGCGCAAGCTTGCGGTGCGAGACTTGATCTCCCATCGCTTTCCGCTGGAGCAAATCGGGGAAGCGCTGGAATTGGCGGCGCGGCCTGCAGATGATACCTTGAAAGTGGTGATACGGCACGAATGAGAGTCGAACGCGAACGCAACGGGCATATGACAGCGGCCGTCCTGTACGGCGCTGAAGATCTCAAAGTCGAGAGCGTCGACATTCCTACGCTCGCGGACGACGAAGTCCTCGTGCGCGTGGAAGTGGCGCTCACCTGCGGCACGGACTTAAAAGTCTGGAAGCAGGGATTTCATCAGCGCATGATCAAGCCGCCTTCGCTTTTCGGTCACGAGCTGGCCGGCGTGATTGAATTGAAGGGAAGCGCCGTAAATGGAGGCTTCCGCGAAGGCATGCGCGTAGTGCCTGCGAATTCTGCACCTTGCAACACTTGCCTCTATTGCCGCAAGGGTCAGCCGAACCTCTGCGAAGATTTGCTGTTCAACAACGGCGCCTACGCCGAATATATTCGCATCCCCGGAAGGATCGTTCGGCAGAACATGCTGCTCATCCCCGACAACGTTTCCTTCGTCGACGCCGCCATGGCCGAACCGCTGGCTTGCGTGCTGCGAGGCATCCACGAAATGGGAGTGAACCCCGGCGACACGGTTGTCGTGATCGGGTGTGGGCCAATCGGATTGAAATTTATACGCATTCTCTCCGGTCGAGGCATGCGCGTGATCGCCATCGGCAAGCGCAAAAGCCAAATGCGCGCCGCCGAACGCCTCGGTGCGATTGCCACTTTTGATGCCGCCGAGATCGAGAATCCGGTCGCGTTGGTGCGCCAGATCAGCGAAGAAGGACGCGGAGCCGACGCCGTGATTGAAGCGGTCGGCACCGCCACCACCTGGCAATGGGCTCTGCAAATGGTCCGCAAGGGCGGGACGGTAAATCTTTTTGGCGGCTGTCCGCGCGGCACCGAAGTGAAAATCGATCCCACGGCGCTGCACTATTCCGAAATCACGATCAAGTCTACTTTCCATCATACCCCTCGGTTTATGCGCGAAGCGCTCGACACCATTGCGCGCGGCGAGATTCGAGCCAGCGATTTCATCACTGGCGAAGCGCCGCTGTCCGAATTGCCTGAAGTTTTCGAGCACATGAAGAATCGTAATGGCGAGATGAAAACGGCCGTTATTCCCTGATCTTTCGAACGAGCAGCAAATGCAAGAGATGTAGAATTCTGAATAGGCAGTAACCGCCGCCCGAGTCAGGGCACCATGTTAGCCACACCTGAATTGAAAATCGCGCGCAACCTTCCCGCGGAGGGCTGCGGCCCCGCCGAAGCGCAGCGCTACACGCGCTGGCTGGCGACCCATCACTACGAGAATTTCAATGTTGTCTCTCGCCTGCTGCCGCGCCGGCTGCAGCAGCATTTCTATAACGTCTATGCCTATTGCCGCTGGTCCGATGATCTGGGCGACGAAGTTGAAACTCCCCTGCGCGCGCTTGCACTGCTCGATGCATGGGAAGACGAGCTTCGATCGATCTACGAACCCGGCCGCGGCCCCTATCATCCGGTTTTGATCGCCCTGCGCGAAACTGTCCGCGCGAAAAACATTCCGATACAGCCGTTCAGCGATTTGCTGCGTGCCTTCCGGCAAGATCAGAGGATCCATCGATATCCCGACTGGGACTCCGTTCTCGATTATTGCGTGTGCTCGGCAAATCCTGTTGGACGGCTCGTCCTTTATCTTTGTGACTATCGCGACGAAATACGGCAAAAACTCTCGGATTACACTTGCACCGCTTTGCAGCTGGCAAATTTCTGGCAGGACGTTTCGCGCGACCTCGAAAAGGGCCGCATCTACATCCCTCTCGATGCGTTGGCAGAACATGGTTTGACCGAAGCCGATATCGCCGCGCGGAAATTCGATGCGCGTTACGTTGCTCTGATGAAATCGCTGATTGCGCGCACGCGCGCTCTGTTTAGCGCGGGGCTTCCGTTAGCTCAGACCGTTGAGCCATTCCTGAGAGTTGACCTCGAAATGTTCAGCCGCGGCGGACTCGCGATTCTCGACGCCATCGAAGCCTCGGGATACAACACTCTCGCGCACCGTCCCGCGCTGACGAAATGGACGCAGATGCGATTGCTGGCGGGTGCGCTAGCCTCGCGCGTCTTTTCCCGCAACGTCGATCGCTTGGAGGCGCCTGCAGCGGCTTCAGTGGAATCTGGCCGCATTAATCCATCGTCTTCCAGCACCGTAGCCGTTATGCATTCCGACACTGAAAGCGTGGCTGCTTCCTACGCCGAATGCGTGCGCATCGCTAGAGAATCTCGCAGCAACTTCTATCTCGCTTTCTTCGGCTTGCGCAAGGAAAAGCGCAACGCGTTGTGCGCACTGTACGCTTTCATGCGCCTCGTCGATAACGTTTCCGACGAGCCGGGCGACCTGGAATCAAAACGGAACGGACTAGCCCGTTGGCGCGCCATGCTCGATGAAGCCATTGCCGGCCGCACGAGTGGCAGCCCGATTCTTCCCGCTCTTGCCGACACCATTGCGCGTTTTGAAATCCCCTCGCGCTACTTTCATGATTTAATCCTCGGCGCGGAAATGGATTTGACGGTTTCCTCTTACGCCACATTCGACCGGCTGTCCGAATACTGTTATCGTGTCGCAGGCACTGTAGGTTTAACCTGCCTGCACGTTTTTGGTTTTCGCGACCCGAAAGCTCCGGATTTGGCGGAACGCCTGGGCCTCGCGTTTCAATTGACCAACATCATTCGCGATGTGCGCAGCGATTTCGACATGGGCCGCACGTATCTTCCGGCGGAAGACCTCGGGCACTTTGGAGTTTCCGAGCCCCAGCTCTCGGGCCCGCTCACTCCGCAAATTCGAGAGCTGCTCGAATTCGAAGCGGATCGCGCGTGGCACTTTTATCGCGAAGGCGCGGAGCTGGTTGACCGCGTGGACGCTGACAGCCGCGCCACGCTCTGGGCTTTGATTCGTACTTACAGCAGCCTGTTGGCGCGGATCGAAGAGCGTGGCTTCGATGTTTTCTCTACCCGCATTTCGTTGTCGAGTGCGGAAAAAATCCAATATCTCCTGACGGCGGGGATGAGCGGCTGGTGGAAGAAGGATGCCCTCGCAAAGCGTTCTAGTGATCGGCGGCGGTCTGGCAGGGCTGTCCTCCGCCGTCGCGCTGGCTGAAGCGGGCCTTCAAGTCCGCCTGCTCGAAAAGCGTCCCCACCTGGGCGGACGCGCCAGTTCTTATACGCTGCCCGACGGCAACGAAGTGGACAACTGCCAGCATGTCACGCTCGGCTGCTGCACGAATCTGGCCGATTTTTATTCTCGCGTAGGCGCAGCGGGTAAGATTCGATTTTATGACCGGCTGTATTTTGTCGACGCGCAGGGCCGCCGCTCGACGATGGAAGCGTCGCCGCTGCCTCCGCCGTTCCATATGGCGCCGTCGTTTCTGCTTTTCAGTTCGCTGAATCTTGCGGACAAGCGAGCGATTGCCGACGCGATGATGGAAATCGCGATGGCTGGCGGTAACCCGCCAGGAATTGACGGCGTTTCGATGCTCGACTGGCTGCAGCGGATGAAGCAGACAGCGTCCGCCGTCGACCGTTTCTGGCGCGTGGTTCTCGTCAGCGCTCTCGATGAGGAACTATCGAAAACCGACGCTCGTTATGGGGTCGAAGTTTTCTGGAAAGCTTTTCTCGCGAATAAAGGCGGATATCGTGTCGGGATTCCTTCAGTCCCATTGGGCGAGTTATACGGAGGCTGCCGCGAAGCGGTTTTGCAACGCGGTGGAGAAGTGCGGCTGCGTTGCGGTATTCGTGAAATTCGAATTCGAGAGAATCGCTTTGTGAGCGTTGTAATGGATGACGGCACAGAAACGTCGGCGGACGCTTGCATCGTCGCCGTCCCGCACGACGCCCTGCTGAATCTGCTGCCAAATGAAATGGGAGAAGGAGATGGGCCTCTCTGTGGCTTGCGTAATATCAAAACCTCGCCGATCACCGGCGTTCATTTGTGGTACGACCGCACAGTGATGACCGAGCCATTCCTTACGTTGCTCGATCACACCACGCAATGGGTGTTTAACAAAACTTTGTTGTATAAAACAGATGAAACCGATGGCGCGAGCGCGCGTCCAACTGGACAGAGCGCAAAGCCTTCGGAATCGGACGCGGACGGCCAGTACCTCCAACTCGTAATCAGTGCGTCTTACGATCTTGTGCCGCAGTCGCGCCAGGAAATCATCGATCTCTGCCGCCGTGAACTTGCCGATGTCTTGCCGGCTACCCGCGAAGCTCAATTGCGCAAAGCCACCGTGATTAAAGAAGTGAATGCGACATTTTCGCCCGAGCCCGGCGTGGACCGCTGGCGCCCAGCGCAGGAAAGTTCCGTCAGCAATCTCTTTCTCGCGGGAGATTGGACTCGTACTGCCTGGCCTGCCACTATGGAAGGGGCAGTGCGAAGTGGTTATCTTGCCGCGGAAGCTTTGCTCGCTGGAATCGGCGAACCGAGAACATTCCTGCAACCAGACTTGCCGTTTGAAGGTCTTTCGAAATTCTGGGCGAACCGGAACAATCAGGTTAACTCATGACTATGCCGCGAAAGCGAACCGTTCCGGTGCTCGTAGAATCAAGATGGGTTTCATTTTCCGAAGTAACGGGTTATTTCGAGTATGATTTGGCGATCCCCAGGAGGTCCGATGGACCGGAAGTATAAGCAGAAGGGTTATAGCGACCGCGATGCCCAGGACAAAAAAAGAGAGCGAGGCGACCGCCCAGCCGGCGAGTCGCGCCCGAAAGCGGAACCGCGCCCGAAACAGGAATTGATGGGTCCACGAACGCCTCGCATGGTCGGCACGGTGATGAGGGCTCGATGTTCAAGCTGCGGCGCGGTCTTGATGCCCGGCTTCGATCCGACTGGCCAGTGTCCCCGTTGCCATGCCGAGATGCACTCCTGCAAACAATGCGTCCACTTCGACACCGGCAAGCAGTTCGAATGCACGCAGCCCATTCCCGAACGCATCGCGAAAAAAGACGCGAAAAACGATTGCCCGTTCTTCGAGTTGCGCATGACCGTCGAAAAAGATACGTCGCCGGTAAACTACGCTGCTGCCACGCCCACTGCGGCTCCTGCCGCTGGACGCCCCAACGACGCGCGCAAAGCCTTCGAGGATCTTTTCAAAAAGTAACTGCCCCGACGTAACTGTGATTTTTCAGAGCCCAAACAAAACCGTGGTTCTGTATCCGCCCGTTCTCAATCCATTATGAACCGGGCGGAAGTGGGAAAAGCGTCGGTTCCTTTGATGGTTCCGTAGCGATCGAATCAAGCTGCGGATAATGGTGGCGCAGTGTTTCAGGGACCTTCACTTTGGCGCCATTGAGCAGGTGAATGAGCTGAAGCGCGTTTACGACACCTTTCCCCTCGAAATGATTGTTCGTGATGACGAATGTCGTTCGCGTATTTTTCGATACGTTACGAACCCTTTCGGCCCAGGGCATCAGTTCCTGCTCGGAATAAAGATAGTTGTATCGCTCTGCGGCTGGCGCGGATGGATCATCGCTGAACCAACTATCATACCGGCGCCCGTGCAGCCTCACGTACCCGATCGGCGAAGTCGCTTGTTCGCTTGGCTCGATGGAACGCCCGATGATCGGCTGATCGATATTGCAAAACCCCACGCCGCGCTCCTGCAGCAGGTCATAAAACTTCCCGGTAGCCCACGACGAGTGCCGCACCTCGACCACCAGCGGATAATCGCGGAACGAATCAAGTATGTGTTTTAGGCGCGCTAGATTTTCGCGTTCGAAATGGAACGAAAAAGGGAATTGCAGTAAAACGGCGCCCAGCTTGTTTGCCCCACGTAGAAGATCGAATCCGGCTCTAACGGCCTTCTCATCCTCGACGTTCGTGCCGCCTTCATGTGTAAATTTCTGCCAGAGTTTCGCCGTAAAAAGAAAACGCGGGTTTGCCGCCACACGCCCCAGCCATTGCGCCGCATGCGTGGCTTGCAGGGGGTGGTAGAACGAAGTATTGATCTCAATCGTGTCGAAGAATTGCGCCAGGTATGTTGCTTGATGAAACCCGCGTACCCGAGGCGTCGGATACACCACGCCGTTCCAGTCCTTGTACGCCCACCCCGCCGGCCCAATGAAGACTCCTGCATGCTGCACCGAAGGGCTCTGTCTCTTGATTGCCATGCGTGGCGCGCTCATAAATCGGCTTTCAGCGTATGACGCTTTTCTTGCGCCTGTCAATCGGGCGAAAGCATCAAAAGGTTGGGCGGCGATGTCTTTCACAGCCGGTTGCAACTTGGCGCGACGAGGGCTATCCTAAAAATGTCTTCCATGAGAACTCTCCTTCCTTCGTCCAATCGACTTACCATAAGGTGCTTGCATGAAAATTACATACAGCCGTATAGAGCCGCCATTACGCGAAGCCATCGAACATGAAACCGCGCACCGTTCGGAAAAGCTAGCTCGGCTTCTGAAGCACTACCCCGCGGATTCGGTGATGCTCCATGGATCGCTCGAAGAAAACCCGCACGAGCATGAGTTCAGTTACTCGCTCAACCTCACGCTTCCCACCGGAACCTTACACGCGACCGGTGTGGGTGCCGATGCCCTTGCCGGCGCAAAGGCGGCCTTTGCGGAAATTGAGCGCCAAGTGAAGAAACATCAGGAGAAGCTCCGCAAGGATTATCTGTGGAAACGCAAGCGTCCGCGCTCCGGTATTTCAGTGGCGGGTGAAGTCCCCTCGGCCGACTGAGTTCACTCGCGATTTGCGGACAGCGGTGCGCTTTTTTGTACTTGCCGGGCCACGGGATTCATTCATCAAGTCCGTGGTAAACTTCAAGCTCGAATGGAGAGCTCACGTTAACGAAAATGAGCCGCGCGCTTCTCGACGAAAAAACGCTCCGTCGGCCTTCGTTTCCGATAGCTTGAAAATTTCCGATAGCCCAGGTCTAAATTCCGTTTGTTCGAGGTGAAAAAATGAAAGCAACTCAATTGCTTCACAACCTTGGTCAGAGCCTCTGGCTCGACAATATCACCCGCGATCTGCTGAACAGCGGCACGCTCAAGCGCTACATCGATGAACTCTCAGTCACCGGCCTGACTTCCAATCCTACGATCTTCGACAAGGCCATAAGCGGCAGCACCGCTTATGACTCAGCGATCCGCGAGAAGCTGGCGAAGGGTAGATCCGGTGAGGCGCTCTTTTTTGAACTGGCGCTGGAAGATCTCACTCGCGCGGCCGACCTGTTCAAGCCTGTCCACGACCGCACCAACGGTGTCGACGGTTGGGTATCCTTGGAAGTCTCACCGCTCCTGGCTTACGACACAGCCAGCACTCTCGCCGCAGCCAAAGATTTGTCAGCCAGGGCCGCGCATCCCAATCTGTTCATCAAGATTCCCGGCACAAAAGAAGGCTTGCCCGCCATCGAGGAAGCCATCTTCGCAGGCGTTCCAATTAACGTCACTCTCTTATTCTCCCGCGAACAATATGTTGCAGCAGCCGAAGCATTTCTCCGCGGAATCGAGCGTCGTATCCAGGCCGGGCTCAATCCCGCCGTTGATTCTGTCGGTTCGATTTTCATAAGCCGTTGGGATGTCGCTGTCGAGGAAAAGGTTCCCGCCGAATTGAGCAACAAGCTCGGTATCGCCATCGCGCAACGTGCGTACAAAGCGTACATTGGTCTCCTCAATTCGCCGCGCTGGCAGCGTGTCTACAATGAAGGCGCTCGCCCGCAACGCCTCCTCTGGGCCAGCACCGGAACCAAGGATCCGAAGGCCTCCGCCACGTTGTACATCGACGCTCTTGCGTCTCCTTTTACGGTGAACACCATGCCGGAAGGTACGCTGAAGGCTTTTTCCGAGCATACCGCCATCGGCGCAGCAATGGCGCAAGACGGCGGTGATCGCGAACAAGTGTTAGCGCAGTTCGCCAAGGCCGGAGTCGACATCGATGCACTCGCAACACAACTTCAGGAAGAAGGAGCCAAGTCGTTCGTGAAATCCTGGAACGATCTGCTCGACGTCATCAAGTCCAAGAGCGCCGTCCTTAATAAAACCGCGGCTAGTTGAATCGCGGGATTGGCTCGCCCTCAAGATGGAGATCCGCTGGCAGAATTGAAGGAAGGAGCAAGGACATGGCCGCACGCGCAAAACCGGTAGCCAAGAGCAAAGCCGCCAAGCCACTCACCAAACTCAAGGCTTGGAAAGCCCTCGAAGCGCATTATAAAAAAGTCCAGAAAATACAGCTCAAAAAACTATTTGCCGATGATCCCAAGCGCGGATTGCGCCTGACCGTCAATGCTGTAGGCATTTTCCTCGATTACTCCAAGAATCGTGTCACCGACCAGACCCTTAAACTTCTCCTTCAACTGGCCGAAGAGTCGCACTTGCGAGCGCGAATCGACGCTATGTTCCGCGGCGACGAAATAAACGTTACGGAGAACCGCGCGGTGCTTCACGTCGCTCTGCGCGCCCCGAAAAGTGAGTCCATCGTCGTCGACGGCGAGAATGTCGTTCCGGAAGTTCATGCTGTTCTCAATAAGATGGCCGGCTTCTCCGACCGCATCCGCAGCGGCGAGTGGAAAGGTCACACCGGCAAACGCATTCGCAACGTCATCAACATTGGTATCGGCGGCTCCGACCTCGGCCCGGTAATGGCTTATGAAGCCCTTAAGCATTACAGTGACCGCGCGATGACCTTCCGGTTTGTTTCGAATATTGATGGCACCGATTTCGCTGAAGCCGTCCGGGATCTCGACCCGGCCGAGACTCTCTTTATCGTTTCGTCGAAAACATTCACCACGCTCGAAACTATGACCAACGCGCACACTGCTCGCGACTGGGCCCTCGCGGGTTTGGGAGGCGACGAGAAATCCATCGCTAAGCATTTCGTTGCGGTCTCCACCAACGCCGAAGGAGTCGCGAAGTTCGGGATCGATACCGCCAACATGTTCGAATTCTGGGATTGGGTGGGCGGCCGCTATTCCATGGATGCGGCCATCGGCCTTTCAACCATGGTCGCCATCGGCCCCGCGAACTTCCTCTCCATGTTGCACGGCTTTCACCAGATGGACGAACATTTCCGCACCGCTCCGTTCAATCAGAATCTGCCTGTGCTCATGGGACTCCTCGCCGTCTGGTACAACAATTTCTTCGGCGCGCAGACTGCGGGCGTTTTCCCCTACGAGCAATATCTAAAGCGTTTCCCGGCCTATCTCCAGCAGCTCACCATGGAAAGCAATGGCAAGCACGTGACGCTGGCCGGCGCTCGGGTCAACTACCAGACTGGCCCGATCTATTGGGGCGAGCCGGGAACCAACGGCCAGCATTCCTTTTATCAGCTCATTCATCAGGGAACGAAACTCATCCCCTGCGACTTTATTGCGTTCGATAAATCGCTGAATCCGCTCGGCCATCATCACGACATGCTTTTGGCCAACGTCTTCGCCCAGGCCGAAGCCCTCGCTTTCGGCAAGACCCCAGCGCAGGTCAAAGCGGAAGGCACCCCTGCTTGGCTCGCTCCGCATCGCGTGTTCGAGGGCAACCGTCCGTCGAACACGATCCTTCTCGACAAGCTCACGCCCGAAGCTCTGGGCAAACTCGTTGCGCTATATGAGCACAGCGTTTTCACTCAGGGCACCGTTTGGCAGATCGATTCGTTTGACCAATGGGGCGTCGAGCTCGGCAAAGTCTTGGCGCAGCGCATCATCCCCGAGCTTGAAAGCGCGAAAGAGCCCAAGCTCGTGCATGACAGTTCGACGGACAATTTAATTCGCCGCTATCGCAAGGCGCGCAAGTAACGCAAGTAACCGCCGGCCGTCGGCAATCAATTTTGAAAAGGAGCCAATGATGCAACTTGGAATGATCGGCCTCGGAAGGATGGGAGCAAACATGGTTCGCCGCCTGATCAAGGGTGGCCACGAGTGCGTAGTTTATGACCGCACGCCGAAAGTAGTGGAGCAGTTGGTCCAGGACAAAGCTGTCGGCTCCTCTTCTCTCGAAGATTTTGTGAAAAAACTGCAAAAGCCCAGAGCAATCTGGCTGATGGTCCCCGCGGCAATTGTGGACAGCTGCCGCGACGGCCTCCTGCCCCATCTCGAAGCCGGCGACATTCTAATCGATGGCGGCAATTCTTATTACATAGACGACATCCGCCGCGCCAAGGAACTCGCGCCAAAGAAGATTCACTACGTGGACGTAGGCACCAGCGGCGGCGTCTGGGGCCTCGAACGCGGTTACTGCATGATGATTGGCGGCGAACAGGATGTGGTTAAGCACCTCGACCCGATCTTCGCTTGTTTGGCGCCCGGCATCGGCGATATAGCGCGAACTCCCGGCCGCGACAAAACCGGCGGCACCGCCGAGAAGGGCTATCTTTACTGCGGCCCAAACGGCGCCGGCCACTTTGTGAAAATGGTTCACAACGGAATCGAGTACGGGATCATGGCAGCTTACGCTGAGGGCCTGGGAATCTTGCGCGCCGCCAACGTCGGCAAGCAGCAGCACACGATCGATGCGGAAACCACTCCGTTGCGCGACCCTGAGCACTATCAATATGATCTCAATCTGCCGGACGTCGCCGAAGTCTGGCGCCGAGGCAGCGTCATCGCCTCCTGGCTCTTGGATCTCACCGCGTCTGCGCTGATCAAGGATCCGAATCTTTCCAAGTTCGAGGGCAAAGTCTCCGATTCCGGGGAAGGCCGCTGGACTATCAAAGCCGCCATCGACGAAGCTATCCCCGCCAACGTCCTCACCGCCGCTCTCTACGAGCGCTTCAGCTCCCGCGGCCAAGCCGACTTCGCCGATAAACTCCTCTCCGCCATGCGGTTCGAATTCGGCGGCCACCTGGAGAAAACCGAAACCAAATCCCAGTCCGCCAAATAGCACGACAGTTTCGTCCGTAATCTCCGCATTGTGCCCCTGTGGAACACCTGAACCTCGGGTCAGGTTAGTTGTGAAAAGAAAACAGATAACATGGAGCAGTCGTAGCCGAGGAGTATCCGTGCCCGCAGTTCCGGGCCGCGCTTCCCATGAGCTATCAACATGCACTTCGTCTGTGCATCATTTTCTCGCTGGCGCTAGTGGCATCGCCCAACCGCACTGCGCTTGCCCAAGACGTCGTAGCTGCCGCACGCGCCAACCGGACCCGGGCGGAATTAGCAGCGAGCAGCACTCGGGACATGGTTGCCAAGACCAGGTGCACCGATCAGTCCTACGTTTCCGTTACCGCGGATTCGGCACGCGCCATGCCCCTGAATTCCGTGGCTACTTTGAAATGCGGAGAAGAGATCACAGTACTCTCTGATCCGCAAGGCTACACCCTCAAGATACGAACGGCTGACGGAACGATCGGCTACGTGATTCGCTACGAAGTTGTATTTGTTCACCAAACTCCGCAGCCGGCTACCACGAGCAGCGCAGACGCAATTGCCAACGCCGCGACGCAAAACGACGCGAAGCCCGTAACCGCAGCCTCTTCGCAGCTAACCGCGAGCGATTCTTCCAAACCGCGCGTCTACGTCAGCGACACGCAGTCATGGACCGCCTCGGGAGGCTTCGGCAGATCGAGCAGCATCCCAGAAGGAAAACTCTATGGCGGGTACGACCCCGAAATGGCCGACATCTACCAGGATTTCACGTCCGATTGTGCCGCGGTGATCGTGACGCAAGAAAAATCCAAAGCGAATTACGCAGTGTTGTTTGACAAAGGGACCAGCAAGAAGGGGCTCACAGGTTTAGGCGGCCTGGTGAAGGTCAACAAAGTCACCGTAGTCTCCGAAAGCGGAGAAACCGTCTTCTCGCAGGTGGCGCATTCCGCGGACGCCGTGGTGAAGCAAACCTGCGATGCCATCGCCCAGAGAACGACCTCCGCCAGCGCAATCCAACCACATCCGTGAGATCGAACCACTCTATCCGCCGTTAACAACCCTTTAGTCCTAAACTGAATCGCATACGCATCCGTGCTCAACCGGCTCGCAAAACTCACATTTCAATGCGCCCTTGCGTTATCTTTTGGCGCGGCGTTCGTCGGCTCTCCGCGAAGCCAGACGCAATCTTCCTCGCCTTCAGCGAATAACCAGATACGCGTTGCCACCAACGAAGTGATTGCGCCCGTTACCGTGACCGATCCCAGCGGCGAGTTCGTCCTCAACCTCTCGCAAAAGGATTTCCACATCTTCGACGACGGAGTCGAGCAAACCATCGATCATTGGGACCTTGGCGGAGACCACCTCGCTGTCGTTCTCGTTCTTGAGACCAGCACCCGCCTTCACAAAATGATTCCCACGATTCACGGCCTGGGAGGCGTCCTTTCCGAAACAGCTATGGCCCTGAGCGGCGAAGCAGCAGTCATAACCTATGATTCCACCGTCGAACTGCGCCAAACGTTCACGCAAGATCACGAAGCTGTCCAGAACACGATTGCATCGGTAAAATTTGAAGCACCCGAAAGAATGCTTTACGACGCAATGGATTCCGCCGTTCAGATGTTAAAGGCTGAGCCGTCTAAGTGGCGGCGCATCATGCTCGTTGTCGGCGAATCGGAAGACGTGGGAAGCACTGCGAAATTAGGTCCGGTCGTGCGCGACGCGGCGCACGAAAATATCACCATCTACGCCGTAGGCCCACGTAGCGCCATGCGGGATTTTCTCGACGCTGCCCCAACGCTGTGGGCCGCTCCCGCAATTTTTCTTCTTCAAGAAGGCAAGAATAGAGCCAAGAATCATGACCTCGAAGTCGCCGCCGCCGCGACCGGCGGGATCCACTATGGCGGCATCAATGTCGCGACTCTACAAAGCGCGGTAGATAGAATCGGCGGTGAACTCCACGCGCAGTACATCATCGGCTATCGCCCAAATCCGGAACGTGGCCCGGGCTTTCACGCAATCACCGTGACGGTTGAGCGTCCGAATATTTTACTTCGCGCCCGCCCAGGCTACTACGTCCCTCCGCCTGAGAATTGAACCAAAAACAATTTGTAGCGGTGGTTATCTCCGTTTCCGTTTGGACTCCCACCGCCGCGCTGTTAATATTAAGGACTCTCGGAAAGCAGCTGTAGCGCTTGCTTGAACTCAGGCATCGCCAAGCAGTGTCTCCGAAGTCCAAGAAAGTTTCAACGATTTAGGGGCGTAGCTCAGTGGTAGAGCAGCGGCCTTTTAAGCCGAAGGTCGTGGGTTCGATCCCCACCGCCCCTACCAGCTTTCCCATTCACTTCACAGGACTTTCGAAAACCGCGAGGCAGCAAAAGGCAGCAATAAGACGGAGAATGCGTTGGTCAGTAAGCAATTCTGAGTTGCACGGATGGCACACCGACGCATATCCGTTCGCTATAACCTGGCCCGCTAGTCATGAACTAGTCTGGGCAACTTCATCGGTGGGTTGCAGACGTGTCTGCTGCTTTGTCCTGGTCTGCCACGATCATCTCTTCCGAAGCACCTGCCTGGTGAGTAGGTGCATCTACTTGTGGTGTTAGCTGTGGGCTCGAGTGCACTGGCTGAACCCAGCTTGGTACGGGCGGCTGTACGCGGCGAAATGGGTAAACATCAGCGCACCCAACATTGAAAATTGTTTCTTAAACAATGCTCGAAGCGTCGCGCGGGTTTCTATCGGAATGGCAAGGCTAATCGGTGCGATCATCACACTAAGGACAAGCAAATGAAGTGTGTTAGGTTCCTTCGTGGTTTTGCTGGTCTTTGGATACCCAAGTCGGCAGGTAGGCTAAATGAAGTACACGCCGCGTCAAAGCGATACGTTTTATTCAGGTGCCACGAGGCGAGCAAAATCCGGCAAATGCGGATGTATTTACGGTCGATTTTTTCTCCAAAGTCTCCGCAAGCCTCATGTCCACTTCTGCAGACAAAGCGTAAATTACCGTGCGTAACTGCTAAGCAATCTGTCCGCTGTCTAGCATTCCCACGAAGCCCGAACTTCCTTCCAAAGTTCGCAAGCCGTTCATCGTGTGAGCGGGCACCGATGTTTTTGGATGGTCGATAAGCTATGAAAGAACTGTTTGCCTCAAAACAGCCAAAAAAGCTAATCAATTTTTATTGACTAACCCGTACCGGCAGAGTAGATGAGGCAACAGCGATTTCTACAGCCACAAAACAGCAATATCAAAAAATTGTAACGCTCAAATTCTCGCGTGCATCAGCACATGCGACGACTTCCGAAGCCTCTCCATAGCTAACGCCAAGCTTAGAAGAACCTCCCAGCGACGCGGAGGGAAGCTAGTGTACTACGTATTCTGAAACAAGATTACGAAGTCACGTCGGCTTATAAGTGCCAGGCAAGCTCCGCCGCCGCAGAAATAGCAGATTAGAAGATTAGATAGGTTAGACTTCCCGGCACGTGTAGGAAAAAAAAGACTTCGCGAAAAAAGGAGAAGCACAATGGGGCGAAAAACCAGAGGAGATGATTCGTTTTGGCTGAGAGAGGATTCCGACAAGCGGCGCATCAGGGACGCAGAAAACGCTCGCAGGAACCGCCAGGAGATCAATTCAGCTCTGACGCATGGCAAGGTTTCGCGCCGGGATCTCGTGAAGTGGGGCCTGTTCAGCACGGCTGGTACGATTGCCGCCATAGGTGGCTTGAGCCCCTTCGTGAAGGCCCAGTCTGCTACTCCTAGCAGCCAGAATAATCGTAATAACGGCCCCAATTGCGGTTACAGCAGCAACGGTCAGGACGGCGGCGGCGGGACTAACAATAATGGCATCCCTACCGGTCTGCCTGCGAGTCCGCTATTTGGCGCGCTGGCCTTCACTCAGCCAATGCCCCGCTTTGATGTACTGCAGAGGTTAGCGTCGCTCTCGGCTTTGCCGGGTCCGGCACCAACTCTACAGTCCAACCAGACGCAGCAGCCGCTGAATCCGGGCATAGTGGGTGGGCAAACCGGTCAGTTTGGGCCGGTCGAAGGCCGTCCACCGGGGCCGGGCTGGGCACACCAGTTTGCGCCTTTCAACACATTTCCACCGGCCGTGGCATATTCGAACCCCGTCGCAGGAGTGGGTCCTAATAATACTTATAACCCCGAGGTTCCTTCGGTGGAGAATTCTGGCATCAACGCGTCTTCCGCGTTCCAAGCGCGATTCCATCCGGACATGCCGGTCCAATCGCCGAATGCGGTATGGACGTATGGGGGCTCGCTCCCGCCCAAGCTGTTGCAAGTGCGCTACGGCGAACCAATTCTGGTGCGCCAGTACAATAACCTAGCGCCCAACATTACGGCGAACAATGGATTCGGGCGTTACACCCTCACCACCCACGAACACAATGCACATCATGGAGCGGAGAACGACGGCTTCACCGGAGCCTATTACTGGCCTGGCCAGTTCTACGATTACTATTATCCGTGGGTGCTGGCGGGATTCAGGACCATCAACACTGGTGCCACTGATCCCCGAGCCGGCGCTCCCGATGGAAGCGGCGGCATCACCAACGTTCCGGGCGATTACCGTGAGACTATGAGCACTCACTGGTTCCACGATCACATGTTCAGCTTCACCGCGCAGAACGTCTACAAGGGCGTAGCCGCGATGAACAACATTTACAGCTCGCTGGACCGAGGGAACGAGGAAATAAATGACGGCGTAAATCTCCGCATGCCCAGCGGCACCGCGAAAGACTGGGGTAACCTGGATTTTGACGTCAATCTGATGTTTGCCGACAAAGCGTTCGACTCCAGCGGCCAGCTCACGGAGAACATACTGGCGTTCGATGGTTTCCTCGGCGACGTGATGACGGTAAACCTGGCTTACCGGCCGTTCTTCAATGTTTACGCGCGCCGCTACCGCTTCCGAATGCTCAACGCGGCTGTTTCACGATTCTTTGTGTTCGCGGTTGCCAATGAATCGGGCTCTGCAGTGCCCTTTACCCAGATCGCCAACGACGGCAATCTGCTTCCGCAAACCGTGGTCCTACAACAGACGGATCAGATGGGCATCGCGGAACGCTATGACATCGTCATTGACTTCACCGGCTTGTCGAGCGGAACCACCTTGCAGTTAGTGAACCTGCAATCGCACACGACCGGAGAGGAGCCGGGTCAGATTTTGACTCTGGCCGAGGCCCTCAGCAGCGGTAATTGCGATCCGTGCGTCGGTCCCTGCCTGCAGTTCAACGTCATCGGGCCGCCACCACAGCAAGACCAAAGTGTTAATCCGGCTGGCGTCAACAACCAGGGCATCCCGCTGATCCCGAACCCAGTCATGCCCGCCTCCATTCGGTCGCGTACATTTGTGTTTGACAAGGGCGCCTCACAAGATGACAACAACCAGGTCACTGCTTACCAGGGTACCGGTCGCTGGGGTATCGCTACCGAGAACACCGGCGGTACTAGCCGACGTCGGGGAGGATCGGCTCTCAAGGCGGACTTCGGACGCATCTCATCGCAGCCTTCCTACGGTACGGTGAGCGGCAAGTCGGAGATCTGGACGCTGGTCAATGCAGGCAGAAGCTGGGACCACCCTATCCACATCCACTTTGAAGAAGGCCAGATCCTTGCCCGAAGCGACGGACCTGTCTCACCGGCGGAGAAAGGCCGCAAGGATGTGTATCGCCTGCATCCCAACGGAAGCGTCACCGTCCAGTTGCAATTCCGCGACTGGGGCGGCACTTTTATGGAGCACTGCCACAACACAATGCATGAGGACAATGCCATGTTGATGCGGTGGGATCTCGATACCGGTGCAGCTCCTTTCCTGACCCCTCTACAGACGCCCATTCCGACACCGCAGGGAGTTACGTTCATAGCACCGAACGAGATTCTCCCGAACGCTTAATCTAACCGCCCGGCGCTCGCCCATCAGCGGGCGCCGGGACAATAGATTGGGACCTGAAGCGCCTATGGAAGGCTCTGGCCAGCCAGGGGCGGCACGTTGTGCTACCATGCGGTGCGGCCGGGGTTCTGCCGTTTCTGGTTCCAACTTCAGTCAGCGGAAACAAAGGGTGTCCGTCATGTTGCAGAAGAATTGGGTAAGCCTTATAGGAGTTTCAACGCTTTTAATCGGGGGCCTGTCTGTTTTTTCGCCGCCTCGCGTCGCCGCCGATGGCTCAAAGATGTTCCCCAATACCGAGCTCATCACCCAGGACGGCAAGACAGTCCATTTTTACGATGATCTCATCAAGGGCAAGATTGTCGTGATCGACCTGATGTACACCACCTGCCAGTATGCATGCCCGCTTGAAACCGCGCGGATGGCCCAGGTGCAGAAGATTCTCGGGGATCGCGTAGGCAAGGACATTTTCTTTTACTCCATCAGCATTGACCCCGAACACGACACGCCCGAGGTGCTTAGAGCCTATATGGAAAAATTCCACGTTGGACCGGGCTGGACTTTCCTTACTGGCAAGAAGGGGGACATCACTTACCTCAGCAAGCGTCTTGGGCTGTATTACGATCCCTCCGTGAACAAAGACGGGCACGTCGCTTACATGCTGATCGGCAGTGAGGAAACCGGCCAGTGGCTGCGCAACTCCGCCGTGGACAATCCCAGTTTTGAGGCGAGGCTGATTGGCGATTTCCTGGACAATTACAAGCACGTGAAGCCGGCAGAGCAGAACAGTTCCGCCGATTCGGGTCCGTTGCACGTTAATCAGGGCCAGTATATCTTCGGACGAGATTGCATTGCCTGCCACACTATCGGACATGGCGATGGGATTGGGCCGGATCTTCTGGGGGTCACCCGCACGCGCGACCCCAATTGGCTTGCCCTCATGATCCGAAAGCCCGAACAGTTGCGAAATGAAAAGGATCCGCTCGCCGCTGCTCTCCTAAAGAAATACAACAATGTGCAAATGCCTAACGTTGGTCTCAACAATGAGGAGCTCGGTTACCTGATCGGCTATATAGAGGAGCGGACGGCCGCCCATGATAAAGAGGTTTCAGTGGACGCTAAGGCGGCGGCAACAAATGCCGGGGTTAGCAAAGCGCAGCCCAACCGATAATCAGTGCTTGGGCGTCTGGAAGACCGTGTTTCAAGTGACTGTCGTATTGAAGCGAGGGCAGCTACACGCGCGATGAAAACCCCGAAAGTGCCGTAGGCACCGATAGAGGCCGACACTCCAATGTTGTATTGGCCCGTCTTTGACTTCCGTTACAGTTTGGACATGCCCAGGCTGCTACCTCACATAGCGGCCCTTGAGTCATACCGTGAAGCGGCTTCAAACCGAGTGCGTCCGCCGCAATGGCGGGAAGAATCCCCGCCCGGCGATGCGGAGTCTTCGCCCGATCTGCCCGCTGAGCAGGGACCCAGCCAAAAGCAGATCGACATTCGCAAGGAACAGTTGCGTACCAGGAACACGGACAGGGCTCGAGCTTGGGTAAAACAACGCTTCGTTCCCGGCAGCGCGCCGCTTTCCCTGGCCGATATACTGTCCATGCACAGTATCGTCGCGCACGATTCCGGCGTTCGCTACAACACTCCAGGCACGCTGAGGCATTCCGGTTTTATTGTAAGCGTAGGCAGACCGGTGGTGGGTGGTATTCACGTTGGAGCGCCGGAAAGCCGGCTGCCCCAGCTCATGGACCAATACATTCAGTTCGTCAACGGCAAGACCTTAGTCGGTTTGCCTGCGGTCATTCACGCGCTGCTGGCCCACTTTTTCTTTACCACCATACATCCTCTGGAAGACGGAAACGGACGAGTGTCGCGGCTGGTTGCAGCGGGAATTCTCTTTCAGCGGGGGTACAATGGGCATGGTTTTTACGCGCTCTCAAATTATTTCTACGACAACGATATCAAATACCATCGCCTTCTTCACTACTGCTGGCAGCAACCTCTCCCTTTCGACCTAACGCCGTTTGTGGCTTTCGGCATAGAAGGAATGGTCGTCGAGCTTCAGGGCATCAACAGCTTCATCAAGATGAAATTGAATCGCAGCGTAGACAAGGAAACGTTGGCCTCCGCCCGCAAGAGGCGGAGTGCGCGCCGCCTGCCCGTCTTTGGCATAGGTCCATCCCGGCTGCGGAGCGTTATGCGAGAGAGGGCCTGAGCTGGTATCTTTGTATTCTCCAGGGATAGTAAGGCGAATGATCTTGAATCGTATCCGAACTTTGTTCCTCGTGCTGGGGTTAATGCTACCGCTGGCAATGGTGGTCAATCAGGCTGAAAAAAGCACCGGGATCGTAGCGGCGATTTCTCCTGTCGATCCTATAACGGGCGTGACGACCGTCACCATTACGGGGACGGCGAGTGGGGGAGCAACCGTGAGCGACACCTCGACCTTTCCCGATGGGACTGTCCACACATTCTCAATGAAGGCCGACAGCAACGGCAAGTACACGGACGGTCCGTTTTTCCTGCAGCAACTCGGTACTTTCCACGATGTTTTGCAAGACGGCGCCACGGGTGCTTCCACGACCATCTCGTATGCTGGGCTGGGGGACTTCAGCGTGGTCGCCAGCCCCGTTAGCCAGAATGCTGCCAAGGGACAGACAGTGAAATTCAGTGTGACGTTCACCAGCGTGGCTGGCTTCGAAGGGAGCGTAGTTCCGGAGGCGCTGCACTGGTCACGTATCCGCGGAGCAACGGCGTGGTGGGCCGAGCCATCAGTCTTCGTGCCGTCGAAACGCTCGGCCGCAATTACATTTATGGTCCGCACTTCGGCCAAAACGCCGCCTGGAACATACCAAAACATCATCGTGCGGGGCTCGAATGGATCGGTAACTCACGCAGCTCCAGCAAAGCTCAGCCTGACTGTGAATTAGTCCACTTCACTTGTGCAGATAAAACAGACCTCGGTCCATCTGAAGGTCGCATTCGCCGAATGCCTCCGATAAACTCTCCACAACGTCACTCGCCAGCACGGTGTTTTCATGGAGTATGTTGCGCACGATGTCTGCGGCCAGTCCATAGAGATATACGGCCGCCGCCACATTCATGTCTTTAAGAAACGCAGACGCCTTGTCGGAGTTTCCTTGAAAGTGCTGTTCCTCGGCGCTGGCCGCTTGGGAATCCATTTCGGATGCGCTGGCCCCCTCTCGCATGGGAAGCTGACTTCCTACGTGTCTGGCCAGCGCCGCGCCAATCATGCCGGAAAGCGCGTCACCCGAGCCGGCCTTAGCGAGTGCGGAATTCCCAGTCATGTTAAGCCAGGTTTCCCCGGATATTCCGGCCACCACTGTTCGCCATCCTTTCAGCACCACGCAGGAACCGGTCTCGCTGGAGAGACGCCGCGCTACTTCCCGCCGGTCAGCTTGGATGTCGCTGGTCGAATTGCCGGTCAGCCGCGCGGCTTCTCCGGGATGAAGAGTAAGGATGCGGAACGGAGCCGCATCGCCGTGGCGCTTGAGCTCGTGGTAGTGACCCTCAAATGCATTTAAGCCGTCAGAGTCCAGCACCAGAGGCTGCAGGCAGCGCGCTACCAACTGCCGCACAAGTCTTGTCGTCTCAGGGTTGCGGGAGAGTCCAGGCCCAAGAACAATCACATCCTTTCCCGCCATCAGAGACTCCAGTTTGTCGCTGGCCTCCATCGCAATAGTGCCTTCCACTGTTTCCTTAAGTCCCTCGGTCACCAGCTCCGAAGCAACGCCTGCGAGCGTTGCCTGAATTGACTTGGGACACGCAACTGTCACCAGGCCCGCGCCCGCACGTAACGCTGCCATTCCCGCAAGGCCCGCGGCTCCGGCCGTGCCCAGCGACCCGCCGATCACTAGCACGTGGCCGAATTGGCTCTCGTAAACGTCAGGCAATCGCTTAGGAAAAGTAATCCCTACTTCCTGGCCGGTTATGACCCCCACGCCGGTGCTGTTGGGAACCAGAGCGGGTTGAACGCCGATCTCGCTGACTGCGATGGGGCCGGAAGTAAGCTCTCCGAAAACATGAGCTGGTTTCGGCGCAATGAAGGTGATGATGCCGTGCGCAAAAACCACATCATCGCCGCTTTCGTGGGCCGCAGCCTTGCTGTCGGCGTAAACGCCGGAGGGAACATCCACGGAAACGATCGTTCCGAAAGCGTCATTGATCGCCTCCACGGCTCTCACAGCAAGGCCTATGAGCGGAGGCTTTAAGCCTCTACCTACAATGGCATCGATGATCAGATCGGCACCAAGCGCTTCTTTAACGCCCTCTGTATCGAAGTCCGATTCGTCTGCAATCCAGATTCGCTGGAGGTTAAGACGGGAGCACATAGCTGTCGCATCGGCGCTCAGTTCGCCTATTTCTTTGGCTAGAATAATTACAAATGTTTGCGCGACAATTTTCCGAAGGTTTTCGGCCGCGGCCAGACCGACTGCGCCGTTGTTGCCGCTACCGCACACCACACAAACGGACCGAAAATTGAAATGAGCGAGGCAAAACTGGTTAACCGCTTGGCCGGCCCGATGCGCGAGAACTAATGAAGACATCTCAGGACGGTTGATTGCTTCGCGCTCGGCTTGGCGCACTTCTTCGGTGGTAAGTATTCTCATCAGGAAAGCGGCAGAAACTGTTTGCGCTGCTTGACCTCTAGCAGTTGATCGAGTCCCCGGCATAAAGTTGCGATCAGGTTGCGAAGAGCCATTGGTATCTGGTTGTTAAAGGCCAGCAGCTCAAAAAATTGACCTGCTTGCCAAGAATTCAGAACTTCTCTTAGACTTGTGCTCCCCGGGAAAATCGTCGGGCTAGCCCGACTGCAAAACAGAGTATTCGTCTGGGCGAATCCGAATTACTTTTGATACGGCACGCAACGGCACGATAACTCCCAGCACCTTGTCCGCAAAATCGGGAAAGAGCGGGGGACGAGGCGCCATCAGCACCGAATCTGGGAAAAAGCTCAGACCTCGCGCTCCGGTTTCTTCGATTGACTTGGCCTCGCGCACCATGCAGGGCACGTGCGAAAAACCCGCTTTCATCAACCGGTAGGCTCTGTGGTTTCCGCTCACCAGAAAACACCGCCCGCCAAACTGCGAAACCTGCACGACATTGGGCGCCGCGCTGATCATCATGCTCACGATGAAAGGCCCGTCTTGCTGCTGCCTGCCATATTGCACGCCCCTGACTTGCAGCGTTGGGTTAATGCCTGTGATCGTGATGGATTTCTGCGATTGGTCGACGTTTATTCCCAAGGCAGTCGAGCGGCCGTCCGAGAAGCACAGCTTTACGGCGGATAATATGCGTGACGAGCTTAGGTCAGGAGAGCCCAAACTTTCCGCGTAACTCACATCCAGACTCGGCTGAAACGGAATCAGTTTCGATATTTCCACCAAGCCAGCGGTCCAAGCGCCGCGGGGGAATATTTCCTCGCAATCTGGCAGCTGCATTACCCTCTCGATTTCGTAGTTAGCTTCGGGGTCTGTGATCGGCTGCGCCCCTCGCGGCTCCTCGGTCAATGGCGGGAGACTCTTGGCCCGCTCCTGGGCCTTTGTTCGCTTGAGCAACAAAGCTGCGATAAGACTTTCCTCAAGCCCTGTGCTCTCCAGAAAATTCCGCGCGTCGATCCTGTCATAATAGCCGAGCAAAACCGCATGGTCCCTTCTGTCAGTACGAGTAGCAAGGGAAGTCTCAGACTCGGCCACAGCCAGCGCCCCGCGCCCGCGTTTGTCCACCACTCGAATTGCTGCGTCTTTTCTTGCTTTCATGTGGATTACTTGGAGAGATGAAGCCTTACTATTTACCTCAAATGACCAGCCCATTTCAACTCTGGCGGAGTCTCGGAGTAGATCTCGGTCTGTAAGTTTGGCATTTCTTTCAACACATCGCCGCCATGATCTCATATAACAGTGTCGGTTCCGTCGACAGCGCGCCGATCTGTTGAGAAGCAGAACTCATTGCCAGAGTGCAAGGTTCAAGGTGATTTCCGGTTCGGCAATCGCTCGCGAGGGACATTTCGTCGTGTCCTTCCGGCACCAAGTCCTTCAGGTAGCCAACTAAAAACATACCACAGCCCCTACCACCATCTTCCTGATGGATGGATACTTAGCAAATTCACGCGGGGGCAAAAAGGGGCAGACAAGGCCAATGATCCGGTTCTTGTGCGTTAGTTTTCCGGCGGCACGGGTAACAACCGAATTCGTTAGACTCCATTTTTCTTGTCATCCGGGAAGCGCATTCTCTTAGCGTTTGCTCCACCTTTCGAGCTTTGGAATTCTCCTTGCGAACAGGCCCGCAACAAAACCAGGGAATCCGACTTCCTTCAATTTACCTTTCACATGCGTCTGCATTTGTTTCACCGTTATGTCAGGCGCTGTGAATCTTCCGCCTTCGTAACAGTGCGAGCAGTACATTGCGCTCTTCGATCCGTTCACGTTTGTCCCTCCTCCGGCCTCATCACGGCCTAAGGGCATGCCACACGATTGACAATGCTTGAAGGATTTGCGGAGCGTCACGGTAAGCACCTCGATCTCTTGCCCACATGGGTCCCGCCGCGATGGGGCTCAGATTGATTCTCAGTGCCCAAACCTACCGGCTATCCAGCCGATGATAAGCCCTCCGAGGGCACCTGTTCCCAGAATTGGAGCGGCAGCCTTTGTAATGATGGCGTCGGGAAGACTCAGCAAGATGCCGATGAACAGTCCGACGGCCCAGCCAGGCCAAGGCAAACGGATATTTAGAATTACGAATCCTATTGCGAAACGGGCGATGAACGCACCGAGCATCGCTGCCCGCTTGTCGGGGAAGCTCATGGGGATCATGAGCGCAACATCAATGCTGCCGAAGATCAAACCACAAAGTACGCCCAAAGAGATTCTCGACATCGAATATATCCTTCCAATATGGTTGCAAGACTCTACCACATATGTTTAGCTTTGCAACTAGAGATATGAATTCAACGCGTACCATTCTATTTGGCGTCTTCGTTGTTGCTGGGCGCAAAATGACTGCAGCTCAAGTTATCGCGCTAGCAAGAGCGCTCGGTGTTTCGGCTACGAACGTGAAGAGTCACCTCACGCGGATGGTCGCAGACGGAGCGCTCCGGCGATCAGGTCCGGCGCGCCAAGCGCGCTATTGGCCGTCGCCGAACCAAGCAAGGGTGGTTGAGGGCATAGATGCGCGCCTGCACGGGACTCCGTCAGAACGCTGGGACCGCACGTGGCTTATTTTGGTTCTGCGGATGCCAGCAAATCGTGGACGCAGGGAACAACTCAAAGCGTCGTTATGGTTCGATGGCTTCCGACCTTGGGCGGCAAACATTTTCGTTAGGCCTGCATGGCCGGAGCGTTGGGCGCTGAACCGGGCACGACGACATCTCGCGAACACTGGCGGACTCTGTGCGCGTGGCACGCTGGTCGGTGCAATTAGCGTGGCCGACGTCAGCGCCATCTATGGTCTGGATTTTCTGGATCGCGAAGCACGCCGACTCGCGCGCTGGATTAGCCATAGGCGAATCCCGAAAGGCTCGGGAGAAGATGCATTCGCGGCACGATTGAAAGTGGGCGGGCTCGTTGCGCGCCTTGTCGGACACGATCCACGGCTGCCCCCGGTTCTCTGGAACGGACGAAACGGGATGCAGGAACTGGTGCGTGCGTTTCGCCGATTCGAGGCGCGTATTGCCCCACTGGCGCAGCGCTTTTTGGATGATGTGTTGGGACGACGTTCTTCTAAGGGCAAGCGGGAGGGAAGGCAGACGCTCTTTCCAACTGAGTTACGCGGACTCTCCTGATTCTAAAGATTTCGCGCCTTCCCGATTTCTCCCAAGCTTTTGATTCAGACAACCGGCGGTCGCGGCGCCGATTCTTAGTACATTTCGCAAGCACCTTCTTATCGATCACGATTTATGGAATCCGTCGCTTCGCCCGCGCCGAGGTTCGACGATGTCCGGTGCGCTTGGATCGAGTCAGGAGTCGCTGGCTGGCTTATGACAGCAATTGCCGATGATGCCCATTTGAGCCGCCCGTTGCTACCCGTCACTTCCTCCGCGATTTTCGTGAACAACTGATCTTGCATGGCGGTCCGCTTCGTGTAGTCCACAACATAGCTGACGGTGAATTCGAGCGATCCGGAGTTTACGACCAGCGCGACGGTAGGTTCTAACGGAGCATTTTCGCTTTGATAATTTTCGCTTATAGTTTTCCAGGAGGACTGCGCCTCGAATAGGTACTCACCAATCGCCTCTTTGGCTACCCTCAAAAGCATCGTCCTGGCAAGTTGGGAGTCGCTGGTGCCTGTAAGCACAACTTTAATCGCGTCCCAGATAAACCGGAATCCCTGCGAGTAGTTGAAGACGGACCCTTTCAAGACGGTGCTGTTGGGGATGCGAACGATCCGGCCGTTGTACAAGTCCCCGCTGACCCAGTTCCCCGTTTCCAACAAGGTAGTTCGCAGAAGCCCGATGTCGATGACGTCACCTCGAGTGTCGCCGATCTGAACTCTGTCTCCCACGGCGTACAGCTTTGAAAAACCGATGGAGAAGGCGCCGGCAAAGCTGGCCAGCACGTCCTGCAGCGCTACTGCCACACCCGCGCCCGCGACACCGAGGGCAAAGCTGAGGCGGCCCAAGCGATCTTCAAAGAGGAAAGCGAGGAAAAGGAGAATCGAGAGGTATCCGGAAAAGACGACAAGCTTGCGAACCTTATAGCGCGCATCGGCCCGGCCAAAGCGCCGGGGCAGCGTTCGTTCGAGTACGCGAAACGTGGCGTGGATGAACAGGATCCCGACGGCTGCGGCAACGCACTTCACGAAGAGCGAAAGCGAAACAGCTTGTCTTATGAGATCATTCATACGGTCACTATCACTCCCAGTTTGCCGTTAGAAGGCGAAGGAATTCAGGAAAACGCACTAACCTTCGCCGCCATCATCGAACTCCGATTCCTCGCCTTCGAGGCAATCATCGCAAACCACCTGACCTTTTCTGGTTTCTGAGCAATTCTCACACATGGCAGTCCCGCAATAGACACAGACCGCGACCGCCGGTGCACAACAGAACTCGCACGCTTCGTCTTTTTCAAGATGTCGTGTCATAGGCCATGGTTTTCACGCTGACTTCAACAGGCTTTGAAACTTTCGATAGTTGCGGGCGCATCACCAGCATTGAGAAAGTGAGGACTTGACGAGGGCATAAAATTGTTCGCTTCGCGTTCTTCTCGATAAGCGCACGTGCCTTCGCGAGATTGCCGACTTCGAGACTATTGCCCATGACAGGCCCGAGTCAACCGAAGAACTGCCGCAGCGGCTGAATAGCGTACAATATCTTTCTTGTCTGACATTGCAGGAACGATGTCCGCAAAGCAGAGTTGTATCTCCGCGCTTGGCGATTGCCTCGACTGCCGCCGCCCGGACACTCCAGTCCTTATCGGAAACTCAAGGGGCTTCTTTCACCACGGGGCACCCATCCAATGAGATTGTCAAATGATGAATCAGAAAATTGCATTGTGATGCCCACAAGCGTTGGCTCACCCCTTTTGCCTTTAACGATTAAGCCGGCGGGGCCGTAGGTCGAAAGCCCATTGCCCGGACAGACGCGAAGGTGTGGAACCATTCGGCTCTTGAGTCCCGCATCGAGCGGCACAGCATAATCATTTGTTTTTTTCGGTCGGCATGCTGCGGGCTCGGTGGCGCCAAGATCCGGTCAGGCTGCGGGAGCAAGGGCACGAGCATGTTTGGCCGCAGGGGCGCGCATCTTACCGGCAACAGGCTGCTAATTGTGCCGAGGGCCGGGCAATCTACCTGTGGTGGAGGCCAGGATGCACTTCGACGCGAGGCCCTGGGCGCAAAACCCATGGATGCGCGTACGGATGAACGTAGTAGCCGCGATTCACCCAAACACGACTCCACGGCGTGCGATCGAAATAGATGGCGTGCGCGCCCCACAGAAAATACGGATGCACCCATCCAAACGGGAAAAATCCCGCGGTGATGATCACCGCCGGCCCCCACCGGATCGCTCCGCCGACGAAAAATCCCGGGGCGGGCGGACCAAACACCACAAACGGGTCGTAATAGGGCACATAGATGTACGCTGGATTGATGGGCAAAATTTCCACATAGCCGTCGGTTTCGACGACGTTGCAGTACGGATTCGTCTGCAAGTAGCCGTACTTGCGCGCCTGCTTGCGCAGACGCTGCACGGCGTCCATGACGTCCCCGCGCTGCACGAGCACGGCGTTGCCCAGCTGCTCGGTCCACGCCGGATCTTTCGCCATCATGTCAAGCACCGACGGAAACGGGAGCAGCGCGAGCACGCTCGGGTCCCACTGCAAATTATCTTCATGAATCGCGTTGGCAAGTGCTTCGCCTTTGAGGTTGCTGTGCTCGTCGGCCCACGCGGCGGCCTCGGGGATTTCGTTCCCATACGTGGATGCCGTCAGGATTTGTGCAAGCAGCGGATCAGGATACAGCGCGATGCGGCCAACGAGATTTTCCAATTGTTTCTCGGTGAGCGGCGGGCCAGGCAGCGCAGGCTCGGGAGCGGCAGGCGCTGGTGGAGGAGGCGGGGCCGGCGCGTTCTGCGCCGTCGCTCGAAATGCGAGAAGCGCTGTGAACGAGAGGAGTAGGAAGAGCTTCGCGAAAGGAATAGTGCAAATCGAATTGCAGTGAAATTTGGGACGCGTAATAAAGCGCGCGCGATTCTCGACAGCGTCATTTGCGGGCAAACGATACTGGGCCGACTTCATACTGTTCCTCCTCTGAGAGCAGGCGGATTGCTAAGTCAAGTCCTTTGCATCTATCGCTCCAAATCGAACAGAATTTGCGGGAGGGCGGCAAGTGTTCATGCACAAACCGGTTAATGAGATTTGCAGGCTAGGCGCAGCTACGAACGCGCTGGAAGAAGTCACTCGGTGTCACCCTGCTGACAGTGATCCGTCAATTGTGGGGCGGGAGATGCCAAGCCGGCGCATCTTGTAAAGCAACGTCGTGCGTCTCACCGCGAGTTGCGCGGCGGCACCGTGAGGGCCGCCGATCACCCACTGTGTATCCCGCAGAGCTTGCAATATATGCTCGCGTTCGGCCTCCGCCAATGATCGAGGTTTCGACGAGGCCTCTTTCCCAACGCGCTTCGCGTCAGGAAATTCAGGCGCGTGAAGAACTCGGTCTGACGACAGAATCACGCATCGCTCAATAACATTTTGAAGCTCCCGGACATTCCCGGGCCAGGAATACCGAACTAGAGCTTCCGTATCTTTCGGACGTACATGGTCGATTGTCTTATTCATCCGTTCCGCATAAGCTTTCGCGAAATGACATACCAGAATTGGAATATCCTCGAGCCGGTCGCGCAGTGGAGGAACTGTAATCGGGAAGACATTCAGCCGGTAATAAAGGTCTCTGCGAAATCGGCCTGTCTCGACCATCTCAAGAAGGTCTCGGTTGGTGGCGGCCACCAGACGAAAGTTCACGCGAATCGTCCGCGCGGTGCCCAGTCTTTCGAATTCCTGCTCCTGCACGACTCGCAGCAGTTTAGATTGTAACTCCAGCGGCATATCTCCCACTTCATCGAGAAACATCGATCCCTTATCGGCCATCTCAAAGCGGCCGATTTCTCGCGCGACGGCCCCCGTAAACGCTCCCCGCTCGTGGCCAAACAGCTCGCTTTCAAGCAATCCCGCAGGAATCGCAGCGCAATTGGCGTTGACAAAATTCCGATCCCGCCTCGCGCTGAGATTATGGATCGCCCTGGCGACGAGTTCCTTTCCGGTGCCGGTTTCGCCCAGGATCAGCACGGTCGAGTCTGTCGCTGCAACGGTTTCTACCTGGCTCAGCACCCGTTTCAGGGCCCCACTCTCTCCGATGATCTCTGGTATCGCCAGTGCCTTGGGAATCAGCCCTACAAGTTGGACGACGGTCGGGACCGAGGCTAACGCGGTCACCCCTTTGACCGCCGCTGATAGCCAATAGATCGCGTGCCAGAGAGTCCACACTTCCATGGCGTGTGTGGCACCACACGCCAGGATGAATACTCCAAAACAAGCGAATACCCATTTGAATAGACTGTCCCGCCTCTTACGGATGAAGTAGATAAGCGCGAGGGGAATCGAAAAATAGGCGAGCGCGATCAAGGTGTCCGACAACACGTGAAGCCAGATCAGCGCGGATTGCCACAGGTTGCAATACCCCTGCGGCATGAAATCACCGGAAGAAAACAGCTTTCTAAGAAAGTCCATGCCATCCTCCTCGCTTCTCCGCTGGGAATCCAGCAGAGCCTCAAGAACATTACCGGGGCCAGTTGCGCCGGCGGTTCTGCGGCGCGGGAAGGAAATCGGAGCCTTGCATAGAAAACGTGCCAGGCAGTCCACTGAGAGAATTAATGCTTGCCTTACTTGTGGGTACGGGCGAGATTACTAAGCCCATTCGATGCCACGCCCCTACTGTACTCGCTTGTCCGCGAATCGCAACGTAGAAAGTTTGAAGTCGGGGTTCTGCGAGTGTCATGATTTCCAGAAGATGAAGGTCATCCAGTCGTAAATGCGAAAATGGCGGAGGCCGTGAATGATGGATTATTAAGTGTGTGCGAGATCCCAACGAATCCGTTCACGCGGCCGCTGTCAAAACACTGTCGAAAGACTGACGTAAATTCCCAGGATCACTTGCCCATAACCTCGCCCGCAGCTCACATTCTGCGCTAATCCATTGCGTACAGCGCAGATGCCAAAAGTCCCAAGACTGTCATCGCGTTGGAACAAAAGATGCTTTGTTAGACCAGCGTCGGCAAGGCGCGCGAAGTGACAAAGGCAAAGAAAGAAGATTCGGCCACGCGGACGGCGTTCGACGACAGGGAATTGAGCGAATGGGTCATGACGCTCGGCGAGGAATGCTCGGGGCGTTTCCTCTGTGCGCTTGCCGAGGCCGTGATGAAGGCGGATGCCGAAGACTATTCCATCATCAGGCCGGCACTCGTGAACCTAAAGTGCAAATATCCCGACGCAAGCTCGGACCGCGAGCGAGTTTCCGCCGTAATCACCGACAGGCGGCGAGCGAAGCGAAATTCGCCAAGCGATCGGAGAATAGAGCTATGAACATTCTGAAGCGATTCAGAGTTTCCGCGCTTCTGGTCCTCTTCTTTATCATGATCAATAGCGCCGGGACTCTGGACGCACAGAAACCTTCGGACGCAAACCAGCAATCCGGGCAGGAAGCACCGGTTTCCGTTCCCAATAGAGCCGCCAGCCCACTGTACAAGGGAGAACAAGGCACTCAAAAATCCGAGATCGAGTTCGCTCCGCTCAGCCGCACCGTAACTGTCAAATTTCAGGTCGAAGATCCCAACGGGTATTTTTTGCCAAACATCCGACCGGAAAACTTCGCCGTATATGAGGATGGAGTGCGGCAGAAAAATCTCACGGTGGATGTCGAGCACGCGCCCGTGACCGTGGCGCTATTGCTGGAATTCGGCGGCCGTTACCACGAATTGAACCAAGCCACCGGACGCGAGGTAAAGCAAGTCTGCCGGCTGTTTCTAGACCGCCTGCACAGTGACGACAAAGTTGCGATCTTTACATACAACGGGAAATTGGAAACGCTTGCCGACTTCAATCAGCCCCGGGACGCGGATAACAGTGCTCTCTATCAGTTAGGGACGCCGCCCGAATCGGAATTGAATTTTTACGACGCTCTCATCGAAACATCGAATCGAATGCGGAGTGTCAGCGGGCGCAAGGCGCTCATTGTCGTATCGAGCGGGCTGGACACCTTTAGCAAGGCGAGCTACCAACAAGTGCTCGAAGCGGCTCGGGAATCCGCGACCACGATTTACACGATTGGTTTGATTCGACTTATACAACCGGATCTCTCCATCTACGGGACTGCGGCGCCCTTTGCGCGCATTGATTGGAATAGCGCGGAAAATCAACTGGAAGCGCTTGCGAAAGGGTCAGGGGGCCGCGCTTATGTTCCGGGCGCCGATGGGGAGATAGCGGCGATTTACGACGACCTCATGGAGAACCTGCGAGTCCGCTATGTGATCACGTATCTGTCGTCCAACACAGCGACGATTGGACCGCCGCGGAATCTTCGCATCGAGCTGATTGACCCAACCACCGGTGGCCCACTGAAAATCCACGACGCCAGCGGCAAAGTGATCGAGGCGAGAGTCTATCTTCAGGCTAGTTACACACCGAAGAGCGCAAGGGGCGATTGACACAACGATTTTGTAGGTGCTCGGGGCTGGCGGTGAGACGGCCGGCAAGAAGCCTTTGCCCAATTCGTTCGGAACCACGACGGTGATCGGCGACCCGTCATTGGGCCGGCGTAGGAGGGCAAAATGCGACTCGTAAGAATCATTCTTGGGCTGATTCTTCTGATCGTGGTGGCGAGCGACGCGGCCGCGCAAATGTATCTACGGACTTCGATCCGAGCTTGATTGCTATTTGCTCGCTTGGTATCCAAGCACTCATGCCGCAGAGTTTTTCGCTCATAGTCTATTCGACACTCATACGCAAACTCACCTTGAACCTGCCTTAGACTAAGATAGAATCAAGCTCCCTTCCAGAAAACGGCGCGCGGCTACAGGCTGCCCTCTTTCAGCCTTCAGGGTCGTGTCCCGAATGGAATTTCCGTTCCCAATCTAGTGTGAAATGAAAACCAAGTCTCCGTGGGATCAGAGGATACAACTCGCGTTTGGGTCTGCGATTTTGACCTCGCCGGTCGGGGGTGTGATCTCGCGTCGCCACATCGTTGTGTCCAGTGAAAGGAACCGAAGTGCGCGGCACATCAAGCGGGTTATTGCGGACCCACTCACGTTGTTCTTAAAGCCTCGGAAGGATTCTTGATGACGGCAGCGATCCGAGACACTAACGTGCGCAAGGCTGCGGAAAAGCATCTGTCGCAGACGGAGAGCGGACGCCACCTTGCGGAGGCCGCACTCCAAGAATGCCAAGAAAAATATCAAATGCTCCT
>Ga0209330_1000080_pt1 | contig 47789 bp, 44 predicted proteins | sample JacPinW_OM2H0_O3_FD_187969 | JGI IMG/M metagenome (GOLD analysis project Ga0209330, IMG submission 187969) | Forest soil microbial communities from Algoma, Ontario, Canada - Jack Pine, Ontario site 1_JW_OM2H0_O3 (SPAdes) (version 2) | ecosystem: Environmental > Terrestrial > Soil > Boreal... | reverse complement strand
CCCTGGGCCGCACTCTCCCCGGAGGATGCCGACGTCCACCGTAAAGCCCAGCGCTTCGCGCGCCTGTTGGTGGATGAGATCAAGCTCTACAACCAGGCAAAAGTTGCAGAAGGCCGGCGCAACAAAGATTTGTACGATCGGTTGAAAGAAGATATCGATAAGAGTCGGGGCACATTCCAAAAGCGTTACGGTAATACTGTGGCTGTAAGCGGGGATTATTTTCAGAACGAGTTGCTGCGGAGTCTCGCCGAGGATGACATCTCCATTATGGGGACGAATTTTCGGCGCTAGTTTCTGCTCGAGATTCTTTGGCTGCCGTATCTGCGCAACAAAAAGTAAAAAGTGGTTCGATCAGTTTCCAAGGGGCGGTGGGTACTCGCAGCTGCACTTCTCTGCAGCTTCTTCGGCGCTCTGCTGGCATCAGCGGAAGTGGCATCGCTAATTTCGTCTAATTTTGTCCAGGCCGAAGCAGTTAACTCACCTGCGAAGCCGGCTCAGACGAGTCCGAGTAGCAAACCAAGCAGCGCTCCCAAAAAGCGTTCCGCCCACCGGGCCCCCACCGGCAGTAAGTCTTCATCCAGTAGCGGCGCCAAAAGTCACTCCGCCAAGACACGGAGGCCGCACATCGTTTCTCCACGGGTCCGACGCATGCGGCAGGCCTTCGTGGCATCGGCCAGCCTGCGTCCCATGGCGCAACAGCTTCTTCAAGATCGCTCTCTGCCAGCCTATTCCGGAGTTCAAGCCTACGCTCGCACCCACGCCAAGGAAGATGCGGGAGCATTGGCCTGGCTGGTCTTAGGCTACGCACATGTGCTGGATAGAGATTATGCCAAAGCCATCGACCCGCTGAGTCGCGCCAAGATTCATGCCGGAGACCTCGGCGATTACGTCGCTTACTATCTTGGAATCTCCTACCTGCAAGCGGGGCACAACGCCGAGGCTCTGGCGAACCTGGCAGATTTTGCTAAAGCCCATCCCGATTCCCTGCTCGTCCGTGACGCCCAAGTGAGCTATGCCGATGCGCTCCTTCTCGAAGGACAAGCAGGGGAAGCCGCAACTCTGCTAGAAAATATCCGAGTACCAACGCGGTCGGATGCGGAATTTGCGCTGGGCCGAGCTTACGCCGCATCGGGGCAGACTACGAAAGCCGCCGAGACACTCGCGAATATTTACTACACCATGCCCGGCGCCACGGAGGCAGATGCGGCCTTTGCTGAGTTGAAGAAGCTACCCTCCGCACCGTCGCCTACGATCACTCAGCTTAGAACCCGGGCGGAAGGATTGATCAGCCGCAAGCGTTATGCCGAAGCAGCGGAGGAATATCGCAGCCTGGCAAACACTGTCAGCCTTGACGATCGACCAAAGATGCAGCTCGCCTTGGCGGACGCACTTCATCGAAGTGGCAAGAATCGGGACGCAAAGCAGGTGCTGACTTCCTTAGGCAATGTCACCGGAGAATTGAATGCGCAACGGCTCTATCTGCTGGGCCAAGTGGCCTGGGCCGCGAACGATAATGACACTTTTTATCAGACGGTTGGCGAATTACGGCAAGCGGAACCAACCAGTCCCTGGCTCGAGCAGGCGCTGCTGTCCGCGGCCAACCTGCATCTGGTGCATCACGAGTATGACCAGGCTCTGGACTCGTTTCGCGAGGCGCAACAACGCTTTCCAAACGGCCCGCGGGCGTCCTACGTGCACTGGAAAGCGGCCTGGCTGACGCTGCGCCAAGGACGCAATGAGGATGCCAAGAAAGCCTTCGAGGAACAGATTGCTCTTTACCCCACTGGTGCGGAAACCCCGGCCGCCCTCTATTGGCGCGCCCGTCTGGCTGAGGAAGACAATCAATTCGTTATGGCGCGGGCGTTCTACGAGAAGCTTTCCGATCGCTATCGCAACTTTTATTACGCGGACTTGGCCCGGCAGCGCATGAAACATCTGCCTGCCACGAGCGATGCCGCAGCAGTCACACAGTATGCGCTGCTCGATCACGTACCACCCCTCAACGACAGCGGCAAAATCGTCGAGATGGAGCCGCCGGCCGACGAACTCCGCGTCCAAAAGGCGCAACTGCTCGGCAATGGCGGCCTTGTAGATTTCGCCGTGCGCGAACTGCAGGCAGCCGCAGCCACCGACGGCGGAAGCTGGGCGCCCGCGGAAACCGCGCAGTTGTACGTAGAGACCGGGCACTACGACCGCGCTATTGAGTACATGAAACATTCCGCGCCGAATTACTTCGCACTCGACATCCCCGACTTGCCGCGAAAATATTGGGAGGCGCTTTTCCCCAAACCTTATTGGACCGATCTGAAACGAAGTTCGGTAACCAATGGACTCGATCCCTATCTGGTCGCGTCATTAATCCGGCAGGAATCTGAGTTCAATCCCAACGCGGTTTCGCGCGCCAATGCGGTGGGACTCATGCAATTGCTGCCCAAGACGGGCAAAGCGGTCGCCAAAGAAGTAAAGCTGAAGCGATATAACGCGAGCCTGCTGTACACGCCGGCGGTAAATATGCAATTAGGCACGCGTTATTTTCGCGGCATGGTCGACAAATTTGGCGGCTCATTCGAGTACGCCCTGGCCGCCTACAACGCCGGATCAGACCGAGTGGACGAGTGGCTCGCCCAGGGAAAGTATCGGGATCCGCAAGAGTTCGTCGAATCAATTCCCTTCACCGAGACGCGAGAATACGTGCAGGCGATTCTGCGAAATGCCAGCGTGTATAAGCAGCTGTATGGGACGCCCTAGCTGGCGGTACGGTAGCCCGCCAAATCCGTTAAATATCCTACCGCTCGTTCTTTATCACACCTGGGGGTTGCGCACTCTGCGTTGCTGCGCACAAAGAAAAACAGAGCGGGTCGCCTTTTGGCGGCCGCTCTGAACTTTCGGAACTGCCAAACCGGCATGCCACCTCGGGCGCTTGTGGCGAAGCTAGAAGCCTTGCCCTTTCAAAACCAGGTGGTGGTCCGAGTTTTTCAGCAGCCTGCTAAAACTTCGTGGGCTTCGGCCGAGCCGACCACTATCTAGTTGGCATCATCGCGCAACTGCGACTTCACAAATAGTATTTCCACGATCAATAGCCCCGCCCCCACCACAATCGCGCTGTCCGCCAAATTGAAAACCGGCCACTGATACTGCTTGACGTAGACCAGCAAAAAGTCCACCACGCGACCGCGCGCCAGTCGATCCCAGAGATTGCCCAACGCTCCTCCCATGATGAGCGACAGGCCCACACCAGTAGCGATGTGGGCATGATGGTTTTTCCATAGCAACGCGGAGACCACAATTAACGCGATCACGGAAAACCCAATCAGTAATCCAGTTTTCCAGGGGGCAGTTGAGTCGGCGAAGAGACTGAAGGCGGCACCGGTGTTTTCTGTATGCGTGAGCCGAAAGAAGCCTGGAATTACCTGGATGTTCGCATAGAGACGGATTCGCAGCGCCACGAGATGCTTCGTCCAGCGGTCCAGGACGAAAACAACAGCGACAATTAGAAGGTAGACGGCGCGCGCGGAGTTCTTAGTCATCCAGATTATCAGCCTGGAAATATCTTAACCTGCTGGAAGCGCGTGACGCTTGACCGTGCTTAGCAAAGTGGGGATCGCGAGAGCACGCGGCCTCCGCCAAATTTTTCTGTCGATTTCGCACTTTAGGGGGTGTTCAGATTCGTACTATCCGTTTATTCTGTTCCGTCGCCTGTGGTGAGTTGTTGTTCCATTCCTATGATTGCGAAATACGCGCATGAAACCTCTGAAACGCTGGAAAAGCCGGACTCTGGTGTTCCTGGCAGTCGTGGGACCTGGGATCATCACGGCAAACGTCGACAACGATGCTGGCGGCATCCTGACCTATTCGCAGGCCGGAGCCCAATACGGATTCCTACTGCTGTGGACCATGATCCCGATCACTCTGGCGCTGATCGTGGTGCAGGAGATGAGCGCACGCATGGGCGCCGTGACCGGCAAGGGCCTCAGCGATCTGATCCGCGAAGAGTTTGGGTTGCGCATCACGTTCCTCATGATGCTGGGAATCCTGATCACCAACTTCGGCAACGTAGTAACTGAATTTATCGGCATCGCCACCAGCCTCGAATTATTCGGCCTCTCGCGCTACATAACCGTTCCGGTATGCGGCGTGATTGTCTGGTTGATTGTGGTGAAAGGCCAATATAAAAGCGTGGAGAAAGTCTTTCTCGCGGCGTCATTCTTCTACATCACGTATATATTTGCCGGGGCACTGGCGCATCCGTTGTGGAAGGACGCTGCCTTCGCGACCATCAAGCCACCCGCCCTCAGAGCCTTCGGTGACCAGGCCTACTTGTTCATGGTAATCGGCGTGGTGGGGACCACCATCGCTCCCTGGATGCAGTTCTACCTCCAGGCATCCGTCGTGGAAAAGGGCGTAACCCGGCGCGGACTCAAAGCTTCGCGCTGGGATGTAATCACGGGCTGCATTTTTACGGACGTGGTGGCCTGGTTCATCATCGTTGCTTGCGCCGCGACATTGTTCGTGCACGGCTTTCGCAACATCCAGTATGCGGCCGACGCGGCGCAGGCCCTTAAGCCGCTGGCCGGACAGTATGCATACATTTTGTTTGCCGTGGGGTTGTTCAATGCCTCCCTATTTGCGGCGTCGATTCTGCCCCTTTCCACTGCCTACACAGTATGCGAGGGATTGGGCTTTGAGTCCGGCGTGGATAAGAAGTTCAGTGACGCTCCTTTTTTTTACTGGCTTTACACCCTGTTGATTGTGGCCGGCGGTGCCGTACTTTTGATCCCTGGATTGCCACTGGTAAAGATTGCGGTCTTGTCGCAAGTGGTAAACGGCATTGTGCTGCCCTTTGTTCTGATCTTCATGCTCCTGCTGATCAACAAAAAAGAATTAATGGGCGAGTATGTGAATTCGCATTTGTTCAACGCGATAGCATGGGGAACAACCATTCTGGTTGCCGGACTCTCCATAGCGCTGGCACTGGCTTACATAGGAGGAAAAGCCGGGGGCTAGGTAGGAAAACCAGCGGTTCTCACGGCAGAATTCCCGCCGCCAGATCCTTTACCAGGGAGGCATCGGCTTCAAGAAAATCATAAGATGGCAGAGCCTCCGGAGCTGACCATTGCAGATCGCGGAAGATGCGATTTTCGATTTCGCCATCGTACTCGCGCACGATAAAGAAGCGTAGCTCAACCGCCGCACCGTTGGGGTAGGTATGCTGTACGCGGGCGATCTCGTGGCCAATCTTGGCATGAATTCCTAATTCTTCTTCCAATTCGCGACGCAGAGCATCGCGAGGCTGCTCCCCTTCTTCGATCTTTCCCCCGGGAAACTCCCATTTGAGCGGCATGGTCTGATGACGCGTGCGCTGACACACAAGCAATTTGCCATCCTGCTCGATCACCGCGGCTACAACGCGTTTCATCAGCTAGCCTTTCTTACGGAATCGAGAATGACGGGACCGTGCAACTGGCGGAAACTCAGCAACCTAGAACTCGGCCAAACGCGCCCGGTCTCAGGCGGGCGCACCTGATCTTTTTCAATTCTCACGGCTGCTCCAGCTTTTTACCCACCACTTCAGCACAGTATTGAACCAGGGCCTCGTCGTCGGTGCCGAATGCCGCCGCAAAATGGCTATCGATATCGAGTTCGCCGGCAACTTGCTTCTTCACAAAGATCGGCACCACGATTTCGGACTTGGTTTCCAGGGAGCAAGCGAGATAGCGAGGATCTTTGGTGACATCGTCGACGACAATCGTCTTGCCGCTGGAGGCAGCAGCTCCGCAAATGCCCTGGTGGAGAGGGATACGAGTATGTGGAGTCGTGGCTCCCACGAAGCTTTCCAGGACCAGCGCCGGCGGTTGGGTACCGAGCTCCAGCATGTAAAACCCAACCCAGTTGTACTTCATGCGCTCACGCAACAGGTTGCAAATGTCCTGCATAAGTGCCCTGGCTGTGGGGGCCGTGTTTGCGAGCGTCGAGATTTCATTGCGAACCTGGTCTATTGGGGTGGTGAGAGGCATGAGCAGAATCTTAACTCAGACCGTGAGGTTCGCGGTTGTAGAAGAGAGAACAGTGGTATTTGACCGACTCCATTCGTACACCGAATAGTTCCGGACGAACAGCGGCGCCGCAGTCTCGCGACCACGTATGAGCGTCGCAGCCGGCTTGGCGAGTATCCCATGTGTCTAGCGTCAGGTTCGGATATTACGCAGCGCTGCCGACAGCGCATCGACCGTCAATTGCGCGGCATGGGTTGAGGCCTGAGGCAGGCCGCCAATGGCCACGCTGATGTCCCGGCGCCGCAGGTCCTGAGCTTCGTCGAACGTCTTCCCCACAATTAGTTCCGTCAGTGCTGAGGCACACGCGATCGTCGCCACGCATCCTCTGGCCTTGAACTGGGCCTGGCTAATTCGTCCTTGGCTTACTTTCAACGTCAGCCGCAGCACATCGCCGCACACGGGATTTTCAATTTCTGCTGCGGCGTCCGCGTCGGCAATTTCTCCCGCATTGCGAGGATTCTGAAAATGATCGAGTAACTGTACGGAATACATTGGCAGGTCAATTGTAAACGGAGAACTCGGGGGTAATGTTAACCGCCCGAACGCCTGCCTTCCGGAAAATAAATCTGCCAACCGCGTTCTCTAGCGGTGGCCTCCAGGTCCGGATTCGGATTTACCGCAACCGCGTGTTTTGCCAGGGCCAGCATTTCTGCATCCCAGCGCGAATTGCCGAAGGCCACGTCGACTTCTCTTTTCACCACTTCGCGAAGCGCTTCAGGTTTTCCATTGCCGGAGGGCAGGCGGATCAGGCGATCAGTAATAGTGCCTCCATCGAGCTCCACCTTGGCCGCAAGGATGCGACTCTCAGGAATACCGAAATACTTCATTCCGGCGCGGATCACCCATTCGTTCGAGGAAGACACCGCCCACACCTCGCAACCGTTTTCCTGCAGGCGGCGCACCAATTCGCGCATCTCGGGAAAGATTTGCTCCACGAAGAAATCATCGAAAAAGCGCGTGGCAGCGCCCATAACCTCCTCTTCTGCAACCCCCCGGTGCATCGTCACCATTTCACCGCACATCGTAGTTTCGTCGACCTCGCCCCGCTTGTACGCGGCATAGCGCTCGCGCATCGGACGATCGAGCGCACCCGAAACAATGTTCCCTTGTCGCAGTTCCCAATCAAAGAAGCGCTCGCCGGCATCACCGGACCACAGCGTGCCGTCGCAGTCAAAGGCCGCGATCCGCGGATCGAGTCGAAGAATTGAGTCGAGGAAGTCGGTGGTAAGCGGAAGAAACGCCTGGGCCTGTGCGGTGTTCATCTAATGACGATAACGTGCTGCAGGGCGGGCGCGCAACGGCGCACCTCTCTCTCAAGATGTGCGCGCCAGCAGTCCCGCATAGTCTTCGGGAGTGTTGATGTTGAGCGCGACCAGCGGGTCATCGACCGGGATGTATTGGATGTGCGCCTGATGAGCGTGTTCCACTTCACGCGCGATCGATGTAGCTGGAACCCGAAGAAACGCTTCAATCATTTCGCGCCCGACAACGTAGGGGTGCCCGTGCTTGCCGGAGAACTCGGGTACGATTGCCCAGATGTGCTGATCCGCATTTTCGAAAGCGACGCGCAGAAAGTGTATGGTCGCGGCGGTAACCGGCGGGCGGTCCACGAGTGTCACCATGGCGGCGTCACGGCCGTGGTTGAGAACCTCCCGCAGGCCGATCTGCAGCGAACTGAACTGGCCACGACTCGTATCCGGATTGACGACGAGTGATGCGCCTTCCGAATAAATAATCGGCGCCAGGGCCGCCTCATTTCTCCCGACCACTACCACAACGAAATCGGCGGCCGGCGAAAGCGAGCGAATCGCCGCCGAGAGAAAGGTGTCACTGGAAGGCGCGCGACCCGCGGCCGACGGAGGCCATGGCAGCAGCGCTTTGTCCCGGCCCATGCGCGACGATTCTCCGGCAGCGAGGATCACCGCAGCAAAGCTGGACGCACGGGTCATGCTGCGAAGATAGCAGAAAGGAGAGGCTAGTCGTCGGCTTTTGCAGAGGCAACGATCGGGCAACACCCAGCAGCGCGGCAATGGCCGTAGATCGGAGGCCGTCAGCCTTCATGCGGCGGATCGCGGCATGATCGAGCGATGCCGCCCTTGTTTCGCCCCTCTCGCTGGCGCTTAAGCAATGCGGCGCATGATCACCGGATCGACGCCCTACGGCCTCCGCCGAAGGCTTACAGATCAAGGGCTATACCCCCACCAGCGGCCAAAAGCTTATTTTTTTCGATCTGAGAAACGCCGATTCGCCTTGCCTCGGGTCTATGTCGGTGTAAGTGTTGCCCATCCTACCCTTGTTCCATAAGTCGATGTGTCCGCCCCACATTGAAGATTGCCCCTTGATGCTGAAATAGTTTGTAAATAGAATAATGCCTTGGCGAGCTTCAACAAATTTGAACGCGGCAAGACCCGGCATTGGTTCGGGCGAAAATGGGGGATTTGCCTCCCAGACATAAGCCTTCCCCTTTGCCCAGTGCCAGGTTGGAAAATCGTACGGGTTCGAAAAATGATGCGCGTGATCAGCGCCATGAAGCTGGCAAGACGATCCCGAGCATCCGTTGAATGACACTCCGCTCAGGTGTAGGGCCTTACATAGTCGAACAAAACACTGCATATTGTGGAGCGGAGGTCCGCCGTTGTTGCAGGGATAGTGCACTGCCCCATTTGCGGGGTTCATCGGATGGTTGTTCCACATCGTCTGAAAGGTGCCGATAGACCGGCCGGGCGCAGCTGGCATGACGAGCAGCTTCGAATTCGTCTTGACACTAATTGGCAGTGACGGTGCGTAAGTAGCGCCCATTTTCCCTGCATTTGAAACCCAGTAGAAAGCATCTAAGTCGGTCTGACCAGCGGACTTGCCACAAATCTGAAAAAAGAATCGTCCATGAGACTCAATCGGAATATTGTCTGCCGCGACCTTTGCCATGTCGTAAACGTCAATGTATTTTTTCTTGGTCACATCACCCAAATGAACGCATTGTTGGCTGAAGGCGATGTCTGAGTTTCTTGCAATCACGCCTACTTCAACCATGGGCTGCAAACTAAATTGTTTTAGGCCGACAATCCTTGTTTCACCGACAGCCAGATCGACCCGATGAACTGGCCTGCCATGAATATCGACAAAACTGTCCATGGAAATTCTCCGCGAAGAAGAAGAAGCGGCGCAGCGATCACACCGGTTAGTGCGATCGGATTGCTCCGCTCCCGTACAGACACTCTTAACTGGCGATGGACGTGACTTGTGCCGGCTCTTCCGCTGCTCGAAACGATTTCTCGAGCAAAACTCCCGCCTCTCGCACTATACCGCTGCGCAGCCCAACCGGTCCCCAGGTGCCCGCGAAGGCCAGCATTTCCCCGGCAGTCGCGATCACATGTGGACCAGGGGGCTGGTCCGTTGCCGCAGTACCAGTCTTTCCAGTCGTCAGCGCCCCCATAATCGCCCTTCCCAGTTGACTGTTCTGCCCCTCTGGGAGACGAGATACGATGTCTTTGAGTCCTGCAGCCACTACGAACAGAGCGCAGCCCGGCGACCCATATAATCTCCAAAAAGTATGGGCAGTGCGCCTGCGACGAACTGCTGAGAGATCTGGCCCGTCAAGACCGCAGGCGCCCCAGCGCTGTTCAAATACATAGTGTGGAACAGAAGGTGAGCGTTTCATCGCGAGTGGACAATTTCACGAACAGTTATCTGACTACCAGGACAAGTGAAAGGACGGTCGTGATAGGACTTGAGAGAAGTCGAAGGTTAGCGCTGACGAGGCGGCTTGGCCGCGTCTTGTGTCTCAACCATCGATCCCGGGTCGGAAGAGGCCTCATCTGCCGTGGAATGGAACCAACTCATGTATGGCAATGAGCGAGTAGCGTGTCGCCGAATCGCAATCAACTCCGCAGTGATGGCAATCGCAATCTCCTCGGGCGTGATGGCGCCTATGTCCAGTCCGATTGGTGCGTGGACGCGGTCGAACAGATGCGCGGGCACACCTTCGTTCCGCAGCGTCTTGAAAATTTCAATCACCTTGCGCTTGGACCCGATCATGCCCACGTAGCGAGCGCGAGTCTGCACCGCCCAGCGCAGAAGGCGCATGTCGTCGCGATGACCTCTGGTTACGATGACAATATAGGAAGTCTCATTTGGTTCAAGCTGGTGAATGGCTTCCTCAAAATCCAAGGCATGGATTTCACGTGCGGCGGGAAATCGTTCTCGAGTGGCATAGGAGGCGCGATCGTCGGTGACAATGAGATCAAACCCTGCGTTCGAGGCGACCTGACAAAGATTTACTGATACGTGGCCGGCACCGAAAACATAAAGTAACGCTGGAGGTAAAACCGGCTCGACAAAAACCTCGAGCGTCCCCCCGCAGACCAGGCCCGTGTCGTACTTCGGATCCTGATTCAGGTCGAAGGTCAAGGTTCGCGGCTTTTCGGATTCCATTACTTCACGGGCCGCTTGCCAGACGTCGGCTTCGACGCAACCACCTCCAATTGTGCCCACGATCGAGCCATCATCACGCACCAGCATCTTCGCGGTACGAAACGAGGGGATGGAGCCGCGCACGTTAACGATGGTAGCAACGGCGCCGCGGCGCCCTTCGCGGCGGAGTTGCACGATTTGTTCGTAGATATCCATGCGCGAGAGGCTGTATTCTTGATTATCAGTCGGTTAACAGGAGGAGTCAAACTGGCAGGCAAGAAGCCGCCAAATCCCAGGTCATCACTCCGGGCCTGTTGCCTTGAAGAAGTAGCCATACGGCCTGCCAAGCATGTTAATCGTGAACCGGCGCAAAGCGATTGTCAGCCTTAGATTGGTGAGCGGAAACACAGCGGGCGGCAGAGTTGAAGTGCAGTGGCTGATGAAGCCACCGGCTTGGCAAGCCGTGTCCCGTACCCACTGGCAACACCCTCGAGCCAGAGCGCGGATACTGCTGGATGGCCTGGGCTGGCTCTCATAGACTATGTTCGTGCTTCGCGGCAGCGCGCCGCGGGAGTTCGCGCTCCAGTTTCCGCAGCCAGCGCAGTTCGCCACGGAACCGCTCGATCATGAGGCTGACCATCCACACGGCTTCATGAAACCGGTGGCCAACTTCTTTCTTGATCGCTAGCAGCGTCGCTTCTTCCCGTGACAATTCGTTCTGCAGAAATTCTCGGCGGCGCTCGATCTGCTGACGAAACACTCCGGGCCTCGCCTGCCAGGAAAGAGCGATCCAGGTGAGAAATGGTGGGCGCTCGCGGTGCGTCGACCACTGCTCGCGTTCGAGCGCATCGGCCAGGGCCGCCCGGCCTTTGGCGGTCGTCTGGAAGACCCTGCGTTCAGGACCCGCCGCCGCCGACTCTGTCTCGGACGCTCGAACCAGCCTGAGCTGCGCCAGCTTCTCGATTGAGTAGTACACCTGTGGCCGCGAAATGCCCGCCCAATCTCGTACCTCACGCCGTTCCAGCTCTGCATTGGCTTGGTAGCCGTGCAGCGGCCGCTCCGCTAGCAGGCTGAGGAGCACAAGGTCGGGAGTCGTCAGCTCGCGCTTCCTAGCGGCAGGCATCGCTGGCCTTGCGCTTGCGGCTCCACTGCCACCACAAGCGCTGCTCGATCGGCAGATTGGGATTCTTCGCTTGCGCTACCGCCGCCCGAAATACGTCCAGGCAACAGATGTCCTGCGCCCGGCCGGTGACTTGGCAGAGCTTCTCGTCCATCTCCTCCGGATTGCGCCGCGCCAACTGCGCCACGGTGCGAACCCCGAGGAGTTCGAAATCGCGCAGCATCGCCGGGCCAATCGAAACCAGGTCGCTCAACTGCCGTTTTTCGCCGCTCATAAACAACCTCCTTGACGAACTTCGGAATCTCTTATAGGGTTACTAGTCTAAATAAGACTAGTGGGTTTCGGCAAGGAAAAAAGGGGGCTGCCCCACCTCCGCTGAGATCGACACTTGGCAAAGGAGAAATCGGATGATGGTTAAGAAAATCACGCCCCTACTGCTGGTGGACGAAGTCGAGTCCTGCGTTAGATTCTGGAAAGAGCGACTGGGCTTCGAAGTGGCAATTGAAGTTCCCGAGGGCAACAAGATCGGGTTCGTTTCGCTGCAAAAGGCGGGAGTCGAGTTGATGTATCAGAGCTATGCCAGCGTCGAGAAGGATAGTTCATTCTCAGCCCAGGGTTATGCCCAGGGCCCTTCGTTCCTGTACATCGAGGTCGACAGCCTGGATGATGTGATCGCGGCCACGAAAGGTGCCAGGGTGGTCATGCCGGAGCGCAAGACTTTCTACGGTGCGCGCGAGATCGGGGTGAAAGATCCGGCCGGGCACGTCCTGACTTTTGCCCAGTTCGGGGCCTAAAGCCCTCGGCAGAAAAAAGAGCCGGCTATCGCAGCGCTGGAAGCGCTGCGGCGCCCTCGCAAAGTCGAGTCCGACATTGAGTTTTTCCGCGGCCTGCTAGACTTTCAGCTCGCCATCGAAATCCTACTCCGGAAATCCTCGGAGCTGAGGTGTTTCCCTAACTAAATTCCCGCTGTGGATTCCGGATTGGGAATTCTTACGCCGGAAGAAGTATCCTTAGGTCTAAAGATTTCAGACGTCGAGAGGCCTATGAAAGCAGTCCGCATCCATCAATTCGGCGGTCCCGAAGTTTTGACATATGAAGATATCCCCGACCCGCGACTGCGCAAGGATCAAGTGTTGGTTCGTGTCCACGCATGCTCGCTAAATCACCTGGACATATGGGTGCGAAAAGGCCTGCCAGGAGTTAAACTGCCACACATTCTCGGCAGCGATATCGCAGGGGAAGTGGTCGAGGTTGGAGAGTACGTCGCCGGGTTCAAACCTGGCCAGCGGGTGCTAATCGCTCCCATGCACTTCTGCGGGTACTGCGCCAAGTGTGTTGCCGGCCTGCAGAATCAGTGCCGGGAATTTACCGTACTGGGGAATGCTGTGGACGGCGGAAACTGCGAACTGATCGCTGTGCCCGGGGCCAACGTAATTTCAATTCCTGACTCGCTCGATTTCAATCAGGCTGCCAGCGTTCCGCTGGTATTTGTGACCGCCTGGCACATGCTCGTCGGACGCGCCGGCATTCGTCCGGGACTGACCGTGCTGGTGCTGGGTGCAAGCTCCGGCGTTGGCATCGCAGCCATTCAAATTGCAAAGCTATTCCATTGCCGGGTGATCACTACCGCCGGGAACGAAGCGAAACTGGCGAAGGGTCGCGAACTGGGTGCGGACTTTGGCATCAATCACCATCAGCAGAAGATTTCCGAGGAAGTGAGGAAAATCACGGACAAGGCAGGCGTCGACATCGTGGTTGAACACGTGGGCGCCGCCACCTGGGACGAGAGTGTGAAGTCTCTCAAAACCGCTGGCGTGCTGGTGACCTGCGGAGCGACCACAGGTCCGAACGTAAGCATTGATCTGCGGCATCTGTTTGCCCGGCAACTCACTCTTCTCGGCTCGTACATGGGCACTATGGGAGAACTACACGAAGTCTTGGGACATGTGTTTAGGGGGCAACTTAAGCCGGTGGTCGATCGCGTGTTTCCACTGAGCGAAATCCGCGCCGCGCATGAGTATTTGGAAAAGAGCCAGATGTTTGGGAAAGTGGTTTTGAGCGTCTAAGTCTAAGAAACGTGCGTCGCTAGAAGTTCAAGCCCTCGCCTAAACCGAGTGGTGAGGGGGTATCAGATCTCGATGACGCTGGCAAATTCAGCGGTTCTTTTTTGGAGGCTTCGGAGGCTTTGGTCCCTTTCCGGGCTTGACCCCACCACCGCCGCCAGCCGTCGCGATGCCTGAGCCTGACGTCGCCACCGTATTGTTGCCAAGATCGACCACAAAGCTGTCAACCACTCCAGCGGTAGGCATCGCGCCACTTACGTAAGGCGCCGAGTGATAAGTTCCTACAATCTGGGCCTTGCTCACCTCCAGCCGGAGAAATCCAAAATTCTTCTGGTCGTACTGCTCAAGCGTCAGCCCACTCCCGATCGACAGAGGAACCGCAGGATCTGCTCCGTTCACTTTATGAAGCGTGCCCAGCTTCGTATAGCCGCCCGCACCAGCCACGATATAGGGGAGTTCAAGCTGGCCTTTCGGGCCCTTCACCACGTTGGTGAAACGCTGGTAGTTGTGGACGTGCCCCGACAAAATCAAATTGGGATATCGTTTGACCGCTTGAAAGCTGCTGGAAATAACCTGGTCCACTACGCTGCTTCCGGAGTGTTCCACATCGCCGGAAAAGGGAGGGTGATGAACGGTCACGATTAAAGCAAGATTGGGATCAGCAGCCGCCAACTCGCCTTTGAACCAGTCAATCTGATCCTGATGAATCTCGCCTTCAGTTTCGCCGACATTGGAAAATAATCCGATGATCGTCGCGAACGGAGTGGTGAAGGTCCAATAGACATTCGGCAAATCCATCTGGGTTCGATTCGACGCGGTTTTCAGCGAACCCAACTGACCAGGATCTTTCGACATGAAGTTTTGCACCCAACCGTCGAGCGGAACCTTATTTGGATCGACTGGTCCGTCTTGCGGATCGTCGGGCTGGCAATCGTGATTGCCGGGGATGGCAACTATAAAGCCTGGATAATCCTTGTAGGTTTCGTAGAAGTAAGCGCCGTATTTATCGATATCTCCGGCGAAGTAAATGACGTCGCCCAGATGGTAATAAAACGCCGGCTGTTTGCCGTCCGGTGAATTTTGAACGTCTTGCGTCATGATTGCTGCAACCAGGTCCTGCGGCCCCGAGTCGCGATAATCTCCCGTATCGCCCACGGTATGGAAGACCATGACACCGGCGTTTTTAATTTTTGTGACGTCTGCAGCGGAGAGCAATTGGGATAAATCAAATCGATACGGTGCCGGGCCGTTGGGCGTGGGAAGAGGCTGGAAAGGATAATGAGGGGGCTGGATGCTGTCGGCAGTGCGCGACGCCTGGACGGGAAAGTTCGCTGCAGGAATTGGGGGAACGTAGCTCACGCGCTTGCCAGCACCCCTCCCGGTTCTGAACGAATTCAATGAACTCATCGACAGCTCCTCAAACATTGTAGGCCTGACCCGGTTGATACATGACGCTGCTGCAGCCTTGAGTGCGCGTCAAGCAAATTCTGGATGTTGTCGTGGACGTGTCGTCGTTCCAGTAGTTTAAAATAGGCCTATGCCCACTGAACTAAATTTCGGCCCCTACGTAGATCTCGAAAACGGCAAGAAAGTAGTCAAGGATCTCACTTTCGGCAATCCCACACCCGAAGGAGTGGTATTGACCACATTGGATTCGGCAGTGAATTGGATGCGCAAGGGCTCTATCTGGCCAATGACATTTGGACTGGCTTGTTGCGCCATCGAAATGATGTCGATGGGCGCCTCCCGTTTCGATATCGCGCGCTTCGGAGCGGAAGTTTTTCGTCCGTCCCCACGTCAGAGCGATCTCATGATCATTGCGGGACGCGTATCGAATAAGATGGCACCAGTGATCCGCCAATTATGGGAGCAGATGCCGGAGCCGAAGTGGGTGATTTCCATGGGGGCATGCGCCACCTCGGGGGGCGTCTTCAACAACTACGCTCTTGTACAAAGTGTGAACCAGGTGATCCCGGTCGATATCTACGTCCCCGGGTGCCCGCCCCGCCCCGAACAACTCATCTACAGCATTACGCTTCTTCAGGAGAAGATTCAGAAAGAGCGCGGGACGATTAAAAAAGCTCTAAATCTGTCGTGATCTCATGGTGCGAAAGAAGATCGACTCCCGATATTTCCTCTCCCGTCGATCTCAGACCTTCTTCATATCACCGCAAGTCATTGATAAAACAATGCTTGGGACTGAGTTATCGGTTGAGATTGATACGGGTGCCGAAATCGAAACCATTCTTCGTGATTTGGAATCTAAGGGATTGTGTGTAGGTCTTGGGAAAAGGCCCTTAGATCGGCCTCAGAATATCCCAGAGACGCCCAGTCGAGTGGAGGGTGCTCCATGATAGCAAGATTGTTTGATGCGGTGTTCGGTTGCAGGCACTCGCGGTACAGTTTTCCGGTTACCATTCGGGGAAGGTCAGGCCGGCCGCAGGCTGCTGCGTTAACCGGGACCTACGTGGCGTGCCTGGAGTGCGGACGAGAATTTCCCTACGATTGGCAGGAGATGAAGGTTATCACCTCGTCCGCGGAAACGCGCCAGTACGCAACTGCGCTCGCGACCAAGCAAGCAGTATAGTACCGAGTTGCAAGGGGAGTAGCGCGAACCTGTAGTTCTACTTCAAGGCTTCTTGTAACCAGCTCGGATTTGATATGACCCGGCGTTAGCGCGCAGCAACAACCGCCCGAGTTCTCTTCTCCATCGGAACAAACTCCCGCACTTCTTGTCCTGTATAGATCTGCCGTGGACGGGCGATCTTCTGCTCAGGATCAGTGATCAGCTCCTGCCACTGCGCGAGCCATCCCGCCGTTCGCGGAATTGCAAAAAGCACCGTGAACATCTCCGGACGGAAGCCCATCGCCTGGTACATGATCCCTGAATAAAAGTCGACGTTCGGATAGAGTTTGCGCTTCACGAAATATTCGTCTTCGAGCGCGATGCGTTCTAACTCAAGCGCGATCTCCAGCTTCGGGTTGCGCCCAGTAACCTCGAAAACCTGCTCCGCAGTCCATTTGATGATCTTCGCCCGCGGATCGTGGTTTTTGTAGATGCGGTGGCCGAATCCCATCAGCTTGAACCCAGCTTCTTTCACCTTCTTGATATAGGCTGGCACCTTGTCCTTCGAACCGATCTCATCGAGCATCTTCAAGACTTCTTCATTGGCCCCGCCGTGCAATGGCCCAGCGAGGGCGGCGGCCGCCGACGCCATGGACAAGTAAGGATCAGTTTGCGCGCTGCTCACGGAGCGCATGGCGTTGGTGCCGCAGTTTTGCTCGTGGTCCGCATGCAATATGAACAGGATATCGAGCGCCCGCGCAATTGCCGGATTGGCCACGTACTTTGGCTCCACCATCTTCCACAGCATGTTCATGAAATTCTCAGCGTAGCTCAAATCATTGTCGGGATAAACGTAGGGGAATCCCACATTGTGCCGGTACGACATGGCCGCAATGGACGGCACTTTCCCGATCAGCCGTTTGATCTGCAGAAGGCGGTTCGCTGGATCGTGCACATGACGGGCATCCGGATACACGGTCGAGAGCGCGGCTACCGTGCTCACAAACATTCCCATGGGATGGCCGTCGTAGCGAAAGCCTTCCATAAATTTCTTTGTGCTCTCGTGCAGCATGGTGTGGTGCGTAATGTCGTATACCCAGCTCTTCAATTCGGTTTCGGTCGGCAATTCTCCAAACAGGAGCAGATATGCTACTTCCAGAAAGGTGCAGCGCTCGGCCAGCACTTCGATGGGATATCCGCGATACCGCAAAATTCCCTGGTCACCGTCAATGTAGGTGATGCCGCTGCGGCACGATGCCGTGTTCATGAAGGCCGGATCGTACGTCATCAGGCCAAAATCTTCCGGACCTGTCTTGATCTGCCGCAGGCTCATCGCGCGGATCGTACCATCCTCGATCGGAATGTTATAGGTCTGTCCCGTGCGATTGTCGGTGATGCTGAGTGTGTCCTCTGGCATGGAAGCGATACTCCTGTGTTTTCGCTACACGGCTAGCTTACCCTTAATCGCTTTCAGAACAAACTGCGGTGACGGAAATCACGACGTTTGGTGACGAAACCGCAACTGCGGTCAGGCTGGGGGATTCCTACGCACTTCCCGTATCGTAAAAAACGGCGGCCGAGGCCGCCGTTTGTTGACTTCGCACAGCCTCTAGTTTGAGGACGAATCATCCCTACGCTTTAAGGTTGGGCGATCATCGTCCGTCTTGCTATCGCCCGTCTTGTCATCGCCACTCGCAGAAGTCCGGCGCAAGCTGGGCTTGTTCTCGTCTCTTTGATCCAGCACCTTGTGGCGATTCTCGATCGAGGCCAGCCGTGATTTAACGTCATCGAACTCCGACGTGGTCACAACGTACTGATTCTTCGCCGGGAGAATCTTGCGGATCTCTTCCTGGGTTTTCTCGATCCGGTCCGGAGTCTGCGGATGCGTATCGAATGTTTTCGCCAAGGTTCCGGGCTTCTTCTTCTCCATCGCCTGAATTTTTTCGAAGAATGAAACGAACGCCGAGGGATCGTATCCGGCACGATACATGTATTCCACTCCGAGATAGTCCGCTTCCGCCTCGAAGCCGCGCGAGAATTTCAGAAACCCCAGCATCGCCGCCGGCCCCGCGGCTTCATAAGCCCCATAACCAATCCCTCCGCCCACAAAGATCAGAGGAATGGTTGCGAGCTGCATCAGAGTACCCCGAGTCTGCTCGCGGGCCAGGTGACAGGCGGCCACATGCGCGATCTCGTGCGCCATAACGCCCGCCATTTCAGCTTCTTCATCGGCCGCCAGAATCAAGCCCGAGTTCACATAGAAGAACCCGCCCGGCAGCGCCATGGCATTCACCACATCGGAATCAATCACCTTAATGGTGAATGGTACCTGGGCGTCCGAGTTCCGAACCAGGTTTTGCCCAATCCGGTTCACATACTCCGTCACCACCGGATCATTGACCAGCTTGATCTGCGATTCCACCTGCTGCGCATAGGAGCGGCCCATGGCCACTTGCCGCTCGATGCTGTACCAGTTGCCTACGCCGCGGCCGCAACCTACGTTGCGATTTCCCACCGCATCCACATCGGTCTTCGTGCCGTCGTGCTTGATCTGGCTGTCATCCTGCGTCGGCAAATTGGCAGGCTTCTGTGCGGGAGCATTCTGAACATCACCCGACTTGGGCTGGTTTTTATCATCCTGATCCTGCGCCATCGTCCAGGGCACCGCGCTGAACGCCGCCATCGCTACGCCAGTTACCAGCCAACGGAACTTCATAAAGGACTCCTTTTAGCGCTACTCCTACCCGGATTATACGCCCGGCATGCCCATAATAAGGCGGACCATCCCGTAATCGTTTAGACGTTCATTTTCCCTTATGGGGTTATCCGGTTGTCGAAACTTCCCTGGAACCTGGCTGCGCCCGCCCTCCCCTTGCCCCATTCCAGGCCCGGTCGTACCATGGCCGTCGTGGGGCTCAGGGCCGTTGTCCTAAGCCAGGAGGTAGTTTTGATCGACCGCCGCCGTTTCCTCTGGACTGCAGCTAGCGGCCTTTCCGCCGTCGCCACCCAACGCGGAAATCTCGTTGCCCAGCTCGCCAGTTCCCCTTCTATGCTTCCCGGTTCTGCGCTGTTCGACAAGGATGAAGATGCTTACTGGGCCGAGATGCGCAAGCAATTCTTCATCCCGGAAGACGAGATTTATCTCAACAATGGCACGGTCGGCTCCAGTCCCGCTCCCGTCCTGCGCGCGATTTTCGAGGGCTATAACACTACCGAGAGAATGGACCAGCCGGACCCGGAAGACTACCCCATCTGGGGATACGCCGCCTGGAACGAATTTCGCGATCCCCTCGCCGCCTTCGTGGGCTGTCATCGCGATGAAATCGCGTTACTCCGTAATGCCACGGAAGCCAACAGCTCCATCGCCAATGGTATCGACCTGAAACCTGGCGACGAAGTCCTCATGACCGACCAGGAGCATCCCGGCGGCGAGCACCCCTGGAACCTGAAGGCTAAACGCTACGGTGTCGTAGTCAAGAAGGTCACATTACCGCGGCCCGTAAAGGACGCCGCCCAGGTACTCAATCTTTTCAATGACGCCATTACTCCCCGCACCCGTGTCATGTTCTTCAGCCACATCACCACGTTCTCCGGCGTGGTTCTGCCAGCGAAGGAACTCAGCGCGCTGGCCCGCTCGAAAGGCATTCTTTCTGCAGTCGACGGGGCGCACGTGCCGGGGATGATGCAGTTGAATATTCAGGAAATCGGCTGCGATCTGTATTCCGCAAGCCCGCACAAGTGGCTGCAAGCGCCTAAGGGCTCGGGCTTTCTGTATGTGCGCGACGAGGTTATCGACCGATTGTGGAACACGATCGTCACTGAAGGTTGGGACGACCCCAAGCTCCGCGCCGAACGCTTTCAGCGTATTGGAAGTTCCAACGTTCCGGCCCTTTGGGGACTGCGAGCCTCAATCAAACTCGCCAATGAGATCGGCATCGAGCGCATCGAGAGCCGCCATCGCAAGCTCGCCGACTATATCCTCGACCAAATGAAGAAACGCGGCGCCGATTCCTGGACGTCGCCGGATCCCGCACTGCGCTGCGCCATCGTAACCGTGAACGTTCCGCCCGTCCCGCGCATGGACCTGGAAAAGTGGATGTGGAAGACCCACAAAATCCGCATTCGCGGAGCCGACCCGAACAAGCTGCGGCTGTCGACGCCGTACTACCTGCAGCAGAAGGAAATTGACCGGTTCTTGGCGAAGTTTGACGAGTACAAACGGGATCGGAATCTGGGATGATGACGCCAGCTGGTCATATCGAAGTGAGCGTGCATCTTAACCATGTATCTGTGAAGACAATTGCAGCTGCAAAATTCAAGGCCAACTGTCTTACCCTGGTGGACGACGTGCACCAGAATCGCGAGCCCATTGTGATCACGAAACGCGGTAGCCGGTTGCTAAGCTCGTACCAGCTGGAAACGAGGATCGGGAATTCTGGGGCCGACCGGAGGGCATTATTCGCATCGTAGGCGATATAGAGTCGGGCCGCCCGAGGCCAGGGACGCATTGCGGTGATCCGGCTCGATACTCACGTATTGGTTTGGGCAGTCGGCGATACGAAGCGGCTTTCGCGCGCGCCGGTTTCAGAAACTAAGCCCGCACGTCAGGGCGGCAGATTGGCGGTCTCGGCAAATCACCCTTTGGGAGTTGGGACGGTTGGTCAATCGTGGGCGGATTCAAACCTATGGCACAGTCGAATCCTCGATGCGGCAACTCCTGGAAGATGTTACGATCCGGCCGATCGCCTCATCGGCGCAACCGCCCGAAGGCCTAAGTCTGATCAGGCGTGTCGAGAATATCCGCCGCAGCCGGCTAACCAAAACGTTTGGTAAGACCGGTGCCCATCCCCGGTTCCATGCGACGGCTGCGGACATGGCGGATTCGACGCGGAGATATCGGCTTTGATGGCCAAGGAACCACTCTCAAACACGCACAGCAACCTAGTCGTAATACTCCAGCCCCAAATGCGTAATCAGTTCCTCGCCTTTTAAATGCCGCAACGTATTCTTTAACTTCATCAACTGAATAAAAAGATCATGCTCGGGATACAGTCCCGGCGCGGTCATGGGAGACTTGAAGTAAAAGCTTAACCACTCCTGAATTCCGAGTCCCCGCAGCTCGGAACACCGTTTTGCCAGATCCATTAGCAACACCAGATCAAGCACGATGGGCGCTGCCAGAATAGAATCGCGGCACAGGAAATCTACCTTGATTTGCATGGGATAGCCGAGCCATCCAAAGATGTCGATATTGTCCCAACCCTCTTTATTATCACCGCGTGGCGGGTAATAGTTGATGCGCACCTTGTGGTACATATCACCATACAGTTCAGGATAAAGATCGGGCTGGAGAATGTGCTCCAACACGGAGAGTTTCGACTCTTCCTTGGTCCGAAACGAACCCGGATCTTCCAACACCTCGCCATCCCGGTTGCCCAGGATGTTGGTCGAGAACCATCCACTCAACCCCAGCATACGTGCCTTGAAGCCGGGTGCGAGGATAGTTTTCATTAACGTCTGCCCGGTCTTGAAATCTTTGCCGCAGATTGGCGCTTCGTTCTGCCGCGAGAGTTCGAGCATGACTGGCAAATCAACCGTCAAGTTTGGCGCGCCATTGGCGAAGGGCACGCCCTCCATCATCGACGCATAGGCATAAACCATCGAAGGCGCAACCATCTCATCATTTTCGCGCAGCGCTTTCTCAAACGATTTCACGGTCTGGTGCGCCTCGCCCGCCTCAATGTAGGACTCGGTCGATCCGCACCACATTGTGATCAGCCGACTGGCGCCGCTGGTTTTTTTGAAATCGCGGATGTCGTCCCGCAACTGCTCGGCCAGATCCATTCTCGACTTGCCCTTTTTCACGTTCGGCCCGTCGATCTTCTTCACGTAATTGTGATCGAACACAGCCGCACGGGGAGTCACGGAAGAAAGAAACGGCTTCAACTGATCGAGCAGTCTCTGATCCAGCACGCCCGCGCTCGACGCCGCCTCGTACATATTGTCTTCGAAAATATCCCAGCCCGTGAATACCAGGTCATCGAGCCCGGCCAGCGGCACAAACTCCTTGATCTTCGGCGAACGCCCATCGGTACGCTTGCCCAGCCGCACCGTGCCCATCTGGGTCAACGATCCGATTGGCTTCGCCAGCCCTTTGCGAATCGCTTCCACTCCCGCGACAAACGTCGTCGCTACCGCGCCCATGCCCGGAATCATCACCCCCAGCTTCCCTTTGGCCGGTTCTATAGTGCCATTGTTCTCGGAGCTGCTGCGCGCCTTCCCTTCGGATTTCACTTCTATGTGGGGCGTCTTCGATGCCGTCTTTGCTGACTTATTCCGTGTCGCCATAATTTGGCCGCTTCCTCAGTAGGAATCTATAGGGATATGCAAACCTTGTATGTTCTCGTATCCGGCGGGACTTTGGCAAACGCGAGCGGCTAAACGCGCAGAAAACCGCCTCAATGGCATACACGCAGCATCAAGCGGAGACGCAACTGATGTAGAGATGACCGCCTAGACTGACGAGCGAAGGCACACCCTCGCGCTCTCATCACAGCCCCATTAGCGCTAACTTAAGGAACAGGTTTTAGTGTTCATGGACCCAGTCCAGGTTTTCTAGCGCTCGTCATCGCCCTACTAGTTTTCGCTACCGCTGCCGTGTTTCTGTTTGCAAAGCTTGCATTCGGTCGGCGCCTCTGAGTTGTCTACGCGATGCTTCACAGGTTTTGCTGTCCGAAGGAAGGCAAAGATCGCCTTGAGGTCGTCATCGGTTAGATTCTTGTAAGCCATCACGGGCATGATCGGGCTTAGCTTGCGGCCTCTGACCAGTCCGGTGCGCATCACGTTCAAGAAAAGAGCCTCGTCGTAATACGAGATTCCAGATGGATCGGGCGTGATATTCGCACTCGCGACCGTGCCCCAGGGGCCTGTGAAGGGAAAGCCTCCGGCGAAGTCCATACCGGAGACGTTTTGTCCCCGCACTTGAGCTGTATGGCAGTCGATACAACCGGCCTGGTCGACAAGATAGGTTCCGTATTTGAGCTGGTCGAGGGAGGCAACGTCGGCGACCGGCGCGGCAATCGGCTCGGGAGCGCTGCGGATCAGGTACTTTACGGGGAAAATGATTTCGGTGGCCGGAAGCTGGTTGTGGACAGCAGGCAGGGACCGCAGGTAGACCACAACGGACGCCATGTCCTCATCCGACATATTGCGGTAGTGTTGGTAGGGCATAATGGGAAAAAGGGCGAGGCCATTGTGGCCGACGCCTTCGCGTATAGCGCGGGCCAGTTGATCATCAGTCCAACTGCCCGCTCCGGTTTCCTGATCGGGGGTAAGGTTCGGGGCCACGATGCGCCCGGGCAGACCGGCGTAGGGCAGAACCTCGCCGGAAGCTTCTTTGCCAGCCATTATGGGTGTGCCCGGAGCGGTCCAGTCATGCGGGCTGTGGCAATAGACGCAGCCGCTCAATCCCGTCACGATGTAGCGGCCTCGCTCGAGGCGTTGCGGCGTACGCTCGAATGTGCGGTTCGTGAGGGCACGCGCCTTGGGGCCGAAAAACGGACTCCACCCGATGGTCAACGTAATGCCGATAGCCAACAAGACGGCCAACGAACCCAACGCGGTGAAAAACCATTTCCCGACTCGCTTCACTTTTAACGTTTCCTCCTTCGATAGCTGCCAACAACACCATGCCTTCAAAATCGGGCGTTGCGGTCTTCAATGATCCGAATGCGTTCCACAGAATGTTTACGTCGCCGGGGGGAATCACCGGGAGTCATCATCGGCCACAGCAACGACGAACATGAGGTGTGTCCGCGTAACTTCTTCCCTTAAGTTAGCGCTTTTGCGTCACAGCCCCCGATCCGATCATGGCAATCATTTTTTTGCGTTGGACTCTAGCGCAACCGTCCTTCATAGTGAAATCACTTCGCAAGCCAGCTCTGCAGCCGGTCGCGCGAAGCTGACGTTTGCATGCCGGCCCTGCTGTCGGTAATTGCAATTCTCCTGACCCCGTTGTTTTGCCACTCAGTCTGAGCGCGCGTCATTCGGTAAGTCCCGGTTGTGCGATCTCAGAGACGCCCAAAAAGACAGGAGATTCCGATGAAATCGATTCGCAAGTTTGCCTACGCCGCTGTTCTAACCTTGAGTGCCCTGAACGTCGCACCCAGCCTAGCTTTCGCGCAGGACGAGGGCGGAACTTTCAAGCTGCCCCGGGAGGTTCACTGGCAGAGTGCGGAAGTTCCGGCGGGAGATTACAGGTTCTCGCTCCAATCCACAGGCCCGTCGAGAATGCTGACGTTAATCAAAACTACGGGCAAGCCAGCGTCATTCATGTTGTTCGCTAATGAGACCGAAACTCTCACCAGTTTCGAGCCAGCGCGCCTCGTAATCCAGTCCAGGTTCGGTAAGAGCTACGTCAGCGCTATGGACCTTCCCCAGTTTGAAGTCACGTTGCACTTCGCAGCGCCCGCAAACTCAGTGAAGGAAGTGGCGGATGCTTCGCTAAGCCCCGCTCGATAGTGCCCGACGCTCCGAGAGCAGATCTGCCAGGGGTCTGCTCTCGGTTTTTTGTCTTCAAAAGGATTCCGAGTATTTAGAACTGGTGCTCGCCGTTCAGTCTATCTCACACGAGAGGCTTCACGACGGACCCGACGTCCGCGAGTTCCCTTTCACTTCGTCACTCAACACAATGGCTTCGGCAATTTCCTTCATCGCCTTACGCTTTTGCCGGCTTTGCCGTTGCAAGGCCAGATATGCTTGTTCCTCGGTAAATCCCAATTCGCGCTGCAGAATTCCCTTCGCTCGCTCCACCACTTTACGAGTCTGCAATTGTTCCGAGAGATTGGAGTTTGCATCCTCCAGGCGCGCCATCTCGATCTCTGCACCCACCAGAAATCCTACCGTCGAAATCAACCGGATTTCCCGCCGCCGATACACATGATGCTCGCGATGCTGCAGGTTGATTACCCCGACCACGCGCCCGCGGCACATCAGCGGCACCGACAAGAAAGCTTCGTAGCTGTCCTCCGGCAGTTCATGAAAAAATTGAAATCGCGGATCGAGCGCCGCCTTTTCCGCAACTGCCACCGGCTCTTTGTGCTCCGCCACCCATCCCGTAATACCCTGCCCAACGCGGAGCTTCAGCCGATCAACCGCATCGGGATGCGGATTCTTGGAGGCGCGCAAAACCAGTTCTTCGCCTTCCAGAACATAAATCAGGCAAGAGTCGCACTTTACTAGGACAGTCGCAAACTCGACCACGCGCGTGAGCACACCATGAAAACCATCGGCCGTCGCCAGCCGATTACCAATCTCGTGCAGTAGATCAACCTGTAGCTCTTCAAGAGATACTAACGAGTCCATGGTTAAGAGTATGGGTCTTTGCGAGACCTTGTCTAACTCCAAATTTCAATGACTGCGATGAACAATTTCCCGCATGATTTTATCGTCCTTTCATATCATTCGTGTCGCTGCAACATCGACTTCAAGGTTTCACCTCAATATCCAAAGTCTTCACCGGCAAATCCCAGTGCCCATCGAGGATCTCAAACCTCTGCTGCTCTTCACGGTGAAACGTGTCCTGATCGGGATACATCTGTTTCTGCAGTGCCGCCTCATCGAACGGTTCATTGGCCACGGTCGCATTCTTGAAAACGATGGTCACACGGAAATCCCAGCGCCCATCTTCGGTGGTATGGTAGCGCGGCTGATCCATCCATACCTTCGCGATCCGCCCCATCTCCATTTCCCTCTTGAGCACAGGATAGTGATTCTTTTTGAAAAGTCTCAGAAACTCGTCCGCGTGCCCCCATTTAGCTTTGTAGTAATACTCAACCACGAAAGGCTTGTCGGAAGCGGGGGATGCAGCTTGCGTCTGGGACGGGGTGGGCTTGGCGATTGAAAGTAAAAAGAGCAAGGCAAGGGCAAGCGACGTTCGAATCACGGGGACCTCCTGGTGAATGCCAGTTAGTACCCTATCAAAAAAGCATTGCAGAGACGTTGCTTCGAGCATCTCGGTCGACGGCATTGCGGACGATGGCAGCGCGGGGATGCAAGGGGCGCATTGAAAAGCGATGAAAGAGCAAATCCCAGAGCCTTTCAAGGACGGAGACCGCGCCCTGATCGCCGTCGACATCGCCGAACTCTCACGCATGTTCGCCGACGATACCGTCGAGTATGCCGAATCAGGAAGGGGCTTCAGCAGACAAACCTGCTCAACAATCTCAGTTCCAGCACGAGCCGCCACATTTCCATAGGTTGCACCGGGTCGTCGCATCCGACTACTGGGAGAAGATGTGGCAATCCTCCCCGGCTCGGAAGAAGATGAAATTGAGCAAGGTGGGAAGCGCTCTCTGATCCATACGTCTACATGGATATTGTGATGAGACGCGTCGGCAACTGGCAGAGCGTGGCCTCACATCTGGCGAGGCCGGTTGAAGATAAGCAGAGAGGTAGTAGTGGAACCTCCAGCTTACTTCGCGAATGCTTCCTTGTTTACCACGTAAGGCATTCTTGGAATCTCGCCGCCGTAGTTTGCCTCGAGCACGTCAATCAAGCCCTGAACACAACGCCCCGCCATGCCTTTATCGGGATCTGCGGAGAGGCGCGTGATGCGCGCGGCGCTGGCAAAGTGTGGAAATAATCGGCATCGATCGGCAATGGCGGGGTCACGCAGCGGAGAATCGGGCGGCAGCGGTTCTTCTTCGTAAACGTCAAGGGCGGCGCCAGCGATCCAATTCTCGCGCAGAGCGCGCACCAGAGCACCCTCGTCCACCACCGGGCCGCGCGAGTCATTCACCAGGAAGGCGGTCGGCTTCATTCGCTTCAAGGTTGTCTCGTTGAAGAGATGGTAGGTAGGCGTGGCGCTTTCGCCCGGACGCAACAACGGCACGTGCACGCTTACGAAGTCAGCCTGGCGCAAAGCCTCTTCAAACGTCACGTATTTGATCCAGTTCTTTTCTTTCGAGATGCCGCGGGCGTGGCGCAAGTCCATGTTTTCCTGAATAGCAGCAATGTAATTCTGGTTCTCATACGCCGGGTCGTAGCACAGCATGTTCATGTCGAAGCCGGCACACTTCTTGATCATGGCCAACCCGATTCGACCGGTGCCGATGATCGCGATAGTCTTGCCCGTGACTTCATCGCCTAGAAACGGCAAGTAGGGATGCCAGTATCCCCACTGGTTGTCCCGCGTGAGATGTTCGGCGGACCACATCTTGCGTGCCAGCATGCCCAGCATGAAGAAGGCGAACTCCGCGGTGGCCTCAGTCAGTACGTCCGCGGTATGAGTGAAAGGAATTTTGTAGCGGTTGGCGTCGGCGCGATTGATGTTGTCAATGCCGACCGCCAGCTGTGCCACAACTTTCAGACTACTTTTTCCGGCTTCGAAAACCTCGGCGTCGATGGGATCGCGAAGCGTGGTGATGAGCCCATCGATCCCGGACCTCACCTTGTCGATGATCAGACGTTTGGGCGGCGCCTCTGGCTCGGGATAGACCTCGACTTCGTAGTCGCGCTTGCGCAGTAGATCAATGGCGTCCCCAATATCGCAAGTGGCAAAAACACGAAATTTCTTACTCATGCATTCCTAGTGTAAATAGGTTGGGCCAGTACTGTCCGGCTAAATGTCGACGAGAATCAGGCGGTTAACGCTGTCGGCGAATTCGGCATCTGCCTCGGAGGTCTGAAGCCGATAAAATGGCGTTCTCTCGAACAGCGTTGACCTCAAGCGCAGCGTCAGACGCGGGAGTCGGCAAGCTAGGCACACGAAGCGCAGTGGTTGCCTTTTTGCTTAAGGCGTTTCCTCTTCAACTTCGACGGCATTCACGCTTGCGTAGTTGACGTCGGGGACGAACGAGACAACCAACTTGCCTTGAGCATTGGGACGAAGGCCATGATAAGTCTTGACCAACGCGCGTCCGGAGCCTGCTGCTTCCGCAATATCCAGGTTGCGCGTGAGAGCGACGCCATTGCAAAAAACATCGAAGACGCGCTTTCCCACGCCACTTGTCTTTGAGAGGTCTGATCCCCAGTATTTCTCGGAAAAATATAGAGTCAACTTATAACTTCCCCTATCCACAGGAATGGCATAGTTGAAGTTGCCGTACCGTTCACCGGTATAGAGGCCCGGCTCCGAAGTGCCGCCAATCGCAACCTTATCTGACGCAAGCTGGCCGCTGCTGTAGTAGGTATCGGGCATCCACAGATTGCCTGCAGCATCCACGAAGAAGCTGTTCTGAGCCACCATGCGAATGGGGAGCATCTGATGGGGCAAGCCGGGAACGATCTCAATTGCGTTGACGATCGGCAAGCCTAGCGAGCCTGCGAAGTCGAGGTGAAGATCGCCGTCTTCGCCGGGAGAGATGTCCCGGAATACGCGCACATCCGCGGTATTTGCTCCGCCATCCGAGACGATGTCGAATTGCCTCAAAAGTGGTCTACCATTGAGTTGAACGTCGAACACACGGCTATTCTCTCCCCCGCCGAGCGAACTGGCAGGGCTGTAGGTAGTTTCGGCGAAGTGCAGCCGCAATTCGTAAGTGCCCGGAACCAGAGGTATCTTGTAGGAGAAAACTCCCGTTCTGGCGGTGAGATACAACTCAGGGTTGCGAGTGCGCGCAATATGCTGGTTGGGGAGTTCGGTGACAGAACCGCCGGTGAAATATCGATCTCCGCTCCATACATTCCCTTCCGCGTCCTTGAAGATGGGGCGCGAGTATCCGCATCGAATGCGAATCTCCGGCGCCGTTGCCAGGGAAGCTGTGGGAGATGACGCCTGAGGCGCGTCGCTGGCGTTCACATGATGGCTGCGAGTGAACCGCCACATCGTCAAAATCCCGGCGGTGATCGCTAAGAACGCGCCGATGGCCAGAAATCCCCGGCCGTGAAATATGCGCTTGTGCACCTCGGTTGACGGGCCATCTTGCAGATGGATGCGGGCCTTGGCATTTTCCCTTTCCCGAGTGTAGGAAGGCGGTTCGGCCTGGAACCTGCGTTCCGAATTGTGCGGAGCCGGCATCGGTATTGAATTGTGGAATGAGTTCTCGGGCCGCGCGCCCGGAATCAGTGCTTCTGGAGTCCGATCGATGAACTGGGGACGATAATGCCCGGTTGCCACCACAATCTCTATGGGCTGATCAGCACCTTCGCCTTCATAGAATTCTCGCAGCTTCTTTCGCAGCCGAAAAGCCTCCACTCGAACGATGGAGTCGGTGGCTTGGTCGAAGGATTGAGACCGGCCGAAGACGTCCGTCGCGATGGAATACTCCTTGATGGCGCCGGTGTCGCCATCAAAATGTCTTTCGCAAATGTATCGAAGCAGATTGGCTAATTGCGGATTGTTTTCGAAGGTGCCAGAGGTCAGCACCGCGTATAGTGCTGCGCGCTCCTTGGCTCTGCGTCCCGGATCTACGTGGTCCGGATGAGGAATCGCTCCCCGAGTCGTCATATTCCAAACATCCCCACACTTTACTGTCACCGATTCAGTCTGGCCTTGAACTCTGACTCGTCGATTCAAGCGCGATTCCAAAGCCCGGGCGGCCTGGCCCGAGATGCATCTCCGAAATATATACCTCCCAGAACACCGTGTAACGTCCAGGATTTAACCGTTACGAAAACCGGAAGGTAACTGCAGGTAACTAAGAATAACGTTTCGCCCTTGGCGTCGATCGCCTAGAGTGTGTAACGCGAATTGAGGACATCCATGAGAAAAGCCTATTTGATCTCCCCCGCAATCTTTGCCATCCTATGGTTCTGCATCGCGAACGTCGCTTTTGCGGCCGAAGGGCCTTACGGCGGAACGCCAGCACCTGTTCCTGGTACCGTTCAAGCCGAAAACTACGACACCGGTGGCCAAGGGGTCGCCTATAACGTAACTTCGACGAATGGGACTGGGAATAGCTACCGCTCCGATGGCGTTGATTTGGAGGCTACTACCGACGCCGGCGGGGGCTACGATCTCGGCTGGACAGCCAGCGGACAGTGGTTCCGTTATACCGTCAACGTGGCCAAGGCGGGCACTTATACGGTTACCTTCCGCGTGGCCGCCATCAACGCTGTGACCGATGCCTTCCACGTTTCCAACTCATCGGGAACCAACCTCAGCGGCTCGATCAATGTACCTGCAACCGGCGGTTGGCAGACCTGGACAAACGTGACGGCTTCCTTGACGCTGCCGGCAGGTCAGCAGACTTTGACTTTCAATCAGGACAAAGCTGGCTGGAACCTCAACTATTCCACCTTCACCTCTACTTCCGGCGGCGAAGCGCCTTATGGCGGAACCCCCGTCGCAATCCCCGGCACGGTGCAGGCTGAGAATTACGACACCGGCGGCCAAGGTGTTGGTTATGACGTCAGTTCTACGAACGGCTCGGCGAACAATTACCGCTCCGACGGAATCGATCTGGAAGCGACCACCGACACTGGCGGCGGCTATGACCTTGGCTGGACAGCCAGCGGCCAGTGGTTCCGTTACACCGTTAACGTGGGAACAGCCGGAACCTACACACTCACTTTCCGTGTGGCCGCGCCGGGCGCGGTTACCGATGCCTTGCATGTTTCGAACTCCTCGGGCAGCAACCTCTCCGGCTCGGTCAACGTTCCCGCGACCGGCGGTTGGCAAACCTGGACAAGCGTGAGCGCCACCGTCACCCTCCCGGCAGGAGTGCAGACATTGACCCTCGACCAGGATGCCGGCGGTTGGAACATCAACTACTTCGCGCTTGCGTCCGGCAGCGGCGGCGGAACCGGCGCTTGCAGCGGCGTTTCCGACATCACCGTGGGATCGACCACATATGTTCCGCATTGGTGCCAGGAGTTCAACGGCGCCGCCGGTTCTCCAGACACCTCGGTATGGAACTTTGACCTCGGAAACAACAACGGCTGGGGCAACGGCGAGGTAGAAGTTTACTGCGGGCCTCCGGGATATTCAGGCAATCCGTCCCAGTGCCCCACAACGTTCAGCACATCCACCGCTCCTGTCTATATCGACGGCAGCGGGCACCTCGTCATCCAGCCCAGAAATGTAAGTGGAACTTGGATATCGGGCCGCATGAATACGGAAGGAAAGCAAAACTTCACGTATGGCGTTCTCGTAGCCAGTCTCCAACTCCCCAATACCACAAACCAAGGCCTCTGGCCCGCCTTTTGGAGCCTGGGCAGCAACATCACCACGGTTCCATGGCCGACCTGCGGCGAAGCCGACATCATGGAGAACTGGTCTCCTCAGGTGGATGGAGGCGCCGGTCCGGCAGGGAACAACTCCACGATTCACACGGCTAAGACTGGAGGCGCCGGAGTCGGAGGGCGGTATACTTTCCCCAACGGAGAAGCAGCGGACACCGCGTTCCATACCTATGGGGTAGTTTGGACGCAGAACGAGATGCAGTTCTACGTGGACAACGCGTCATCCCCGTTCTTCACGGTTACGCCCAGCAGCCTGCCCTCGGGAGACACCTGGCCATTTAATCAAGGTATTTTCACACTCTTGAATGTGGCGATCGGTGGCACCCTGGGTGGATCGACCACCGGCCTGTCCAATCCACAGCCCCTGTTGGTGGACTACGTTCGTTGGTATACGCCTCAATAGATACGCCGCCCTCGCGGTCATTTCGCGAAAGGTGAACGTCAGTTCAAAAGCGACGAGGCCAGGGCATTCATTTAGTATTTACCATGAATGCCCTGGCCTCAGACCAGGTCGTGGCCAGCCGTTGAATGAACTTTCAAGGTGCTTTATTCGAACTTCCACCGCGTAGATTTTCCGATGAAGTGCTTTTCCCACAGACCAAACGCCAAGCGTGGACGTACCGCAAAAACCGGCTCTTTCATCGACAGAATATCCTGCTCCATTCCCTTCATGTCGAACTTGTACTTGCGCTCGTAGGTCGGGAGGAACTTTCGGCGCGCTCGGACCTCGGCAATCTCCGCCCTGCCTTCGACAATGACGGCTTCGTTCGCGTGCTCTGTGCATACGATGCAGTTGGCATTCTCTGCCAGGTTGCGCGCTTTGCGCGATTTGCTTCCTGTGCTGAACAGGAAGCGCCCATCCTGCCACAGGCCCCATACCACCATGGTGTGCGGTGAGCCGTCAGGCTTGACGGTGGTGATCCAGTAGTTATGCGATCTCTTCAGGCGCTGCTCGGCCCAAGTCCATTGCATTAGGCCTTTGGCGCCTGCGGCCAGGCCGTACCCGGGCATGTGCGGACGACTGGGTTGAGGCTTTGCCGATCTCGCTGGAGTCTTTTTCCCTGGCATAAGGGGGTTCCGATTTGCTCGCGACCTCAGAGATTCTTCCCGGTCCATTGATCGATGCGATCTAGTGCCTGCTGCAGGTTCTCAAGCGAGTTAGCCACGCTGAAGCGCAAGTAGCCTTCGCCAAATTCGCCAAATGCGGTGCCGGAAAGTGCCGCGACTCCGGCTTGTTCCAGAAGAGCATCGGCCAGCGGCTTCGATTTCCATCCCGTTTCCGCGATGTTCGGAAACACGTAGAAGGCGCCCTTGGGCATGCGGCAGGAAAAGCCCTTGATCTTATTCAGTCCGGCGACGAACACGTCGCGCCTCCGCTTGAACTCGCCGCACATGTGATCGACCGAACTTTGGTCTCCGGTCAGCGCTTCGATGCCGGCCATTTGTGTGAAGCTGGCGGTGCAGGAATTGGAGTTCGTCATCAAGCGGGTGATTTGTGCCGCCAGGTCGGGGCGCATGACGCCATAGCCCATGCGCCATCCCGTCATGGCGTAAGTTTTCGAGAAACCATCCAGCAAGATGGTGCGCTCCTGCATGCCGGGCACCGACATGATGGAGAAATGCTCGCCCTCAAACAACAGTCGGCTGTAGATCTCGTCGGAGAGCACGAGAATATTGCGGTCGCCGATAAGTTTGGCAACTTGCTCAACATCTCGGCGCTGCATCACGCCGCCCGTGGGATTATGCGGCGAATTGAGAATGATCAGTCTGGTGCTATCGGTAATGAGCGGCGCCAGTTCGTTCACGTCGAGCGAAAAATCGTAGCCCTCCCGCAATTGAATGGGGACGGCCTTGCCACCGACATAGTGAATCATCGACTCATAAATGGGAAAGCCCGGGTTGGGGTAAATGACCTCATCGCCTTCATCAATTAGCGCTAGCATCGTGAAGAAGATAATAGGCTTACCGCCCGGCACAACAACCACCTCGTCGGGTGCGACTTCCACTCCGCGAGTTCGGCTCACGTAGTTGGCAATGCTCTGGCGCAGTTCGGGCAAGCCGGCCGATGGGCCATAGTGAGTCCAACCTTTGTGCAACGCGTCCACCGCGGCTTCAATCACGTTGGCGGGAGTATCGAAATCCGGTTCTCCGATTTCGAGGTGGATGATGCTGTTACCCTGGCGCTCGAGCGCCCGCGCTTTGTTCAAGACTTCGAACGCGGTTTCGGTGCCCAGCCGGGACATGCGGCGGGCAAGTTGCAATTCGTGCTGCATGGTTTGTGCCATGAGGCGTGCGGCTCCTTGGTAGGGCCAAACGGCATATTATACGCTGCCATTGAGTGTCGCCTTAGGACGCTTAAGCATAAGCGACCTAGGCGACCAGCAACGCGGATGCGCGAATAAGGATTTGTGAAACTAGTCCGAGACGCTGTGCTCTTCGTTCTGCGAACGCAGCACACGGTCGACGGAATATGGAGCTCGATGGCGGGGCTCGTGATAGTGACGGACTTGCATCTCGCCGAGCAAACCGATGGCCAGCAGGTTCAGGCCGCCGAGCAGCAGGCCCATGGCGGCCATCATCAGCGGACCATGTGCACCCATGACAGGAACATGGCGGAGAAACTTCTCTGCTCCTAGCCACGCCACGATAGCGCTGCCGCTGAACATGCTGAGCAAGCCGAGTGTCCCAAAAAAGTGCAGCGGACGGGAAAGGTAGCGGAGCAGAAAGCGAATGGTAATGAGATCGAAGAATACGCGGAAGGTGCGCGAAATGCCGTAGTGCGAAGCGCCGCGCTCACGGTTTACATTGCGGATCGGCACTTCACAAATCGACGCACCGTACCACGACGCCAGGGCCGGGATGAAGCGGTGCAGCTCCCCATAGAGCGGAACCTGCTCAAGAATCTCACGCCGATAGGCCTTGAAGGTGGTGCCGAAGTCGTGAATATCGACGCCGCTCAGCTTGGCCATCAGCCAGTTCGCCATGCGCGAGGGGAAGCGGCGCATCCAGAAATTATCTACGCGCACTTTGCGCCAGCCGCTGACGATATCGTACCCGGCGGCAATCTTCTCGAGAAAAATCGGGATGTCGGCAGGATCGTGTTGCAAATCGCCGTCCATGGCGATGATGTATTCGCCGCGCGCGTGATCGAAACCCGCGGCTAGTCCAGCCGTCTGGCCGAAATTACGACGCAGTTTCACCACGGTGACGCGGCTATCCACGGCCGCAATCTCGCGCAACATAGCGAATGTGTGGTCGTCTGATCCGTCGTCTACCAGCACGATTTCAAACGTCTCGCCCGCGGTCTCCATGACAGCTTTCAGGCGGTCGTAGAGATCGGTGACATTCTCTTGCTCATTGTGCAGCGGGACAACGATTGAGTATTTCGGCACAGTCCTTTAATTATAGCGTGAACTTCCGCCGATCAACTATCGATTCCTCCCAAAAAATAACGAAAGGTAGCCGGAGATTCCAAAGGTCTCGAGCGGCCCTTGGAGCCGAAAAGGTGTCTGAAGACGTCTCTGTGCGGACCACCCCCTTACTCCTTCAGTTTTAGCCGGGCCTTGTTCTCCTCCATAAACTGCTTCAAGTCCTCCGCTGCCCCGAGAAGGCGGTTCCACTGCTCGTAATACAACGTGACGGGGAAGCGTCCCAAACCGTAGACGCTGACTCCACCCTTTTCGCCCACTTTGAAAATCAGATCTCCGCTGCGCTTCTTCGTCTCCACTTCCTTTTCCAACTGTGACAATCGGGCTTTCAGTTCTTCATAGGTCGGTTCTGTCATGCGTTTCCTCGATGATAAGTTTCTGTCATACCTATAGTAACTTGCTCGTTCCCCGCCTCGTACAACCCGAAACAACCGAAATCTGAATCTAGCCCGGTGGGGGAAGCTCTGTAGCCTGTAAAGCCGACGCGCTCGCCCCGGCAAGTAAGTCTCCACGAGGCTAGAATAACGGAACCGCGACTGCATTGCAGTGACCCATTTTCAGAAGAAAAATTGTTCCATCCAGCCCACGGCAGCGCCTTGTCGGCTGCCATTTCCATCAACAGTTATCCTCCCCGGGCATTTATCACCCCTCGTTTCGACCCGACGACGGGCATGCTGACCTGTATTCATAACGCGTCCGATCGTACCTTGCCGAATACTCTCAAGCGTCCGGGGAACCCAGGTGGGATAAGACATCATCACCATCGTAGTCAAGGAATTCTGGCCCGATGGCCCGGTGTCCATCGCAAGTTGACGCACAAGAAGGCTGATGGGGCCCCGGGGGCGGTACTTAGTGAGGTCTCGCTACAGCTGTGCGCCAAAGCGGGCTGTTAGCCAGGGGGTCGTTCGATCCCCTGCAGCTTGGTCCCCTTAACAGATATGGCCGGTTTTCGGCATCGCGTAAGCCAGTGAAGTTGGCTACGTCTTCCGCAACTTCCTGAAGTCCGCTTCGTTCACAACGCTGCGACTCGACGACCACAACGTCATACAGATTCTCAATCCGCCCGTGGCTTCGCACTGTGCTGCTTTGGCAAGCGAGTCGTGGGGGGGATCTATATTTGCCGAATTGCCGACTGGCAAGCCGTGGTGAGTAACCCAGCTAACAGATTGACCAGCGACAATCCGAGGAGTACTGTTTCTGACAATTTCGGCAATGCGTCGCCGATTAGCCTGAGTTTCCGGAGGAGTGATAGTCGTGTTTTGTTCCGGTCGCGGAAACAATGTGTCAGTCGGCGAAAGATTCTGCGCAGCCCGCCGGAAACAAGGTGCTGCCGCCTCGGCGCCAGCACCCGCGTTTGGACCACCTGCTGAGGGCACGATTTCCCCCCGCAGACTAACGCATGGCTCGACCTGCAGTAAGCAGCAATGACATACAGCGGAGGAATGGAATGTTTTGCACGCAATGCGGGGCTAATAACGCCGACAGCGCAACTGTTTGCCTACAATGTGGACGAACTTTACAGACGGCTCCCTCGCTCTCGGCGCAACCTCCTGGAATAATGCAAGCGCCGACCATGTACGTGCCGAACTATCTTGTGTTCGCGATTCTTAGCACTGTCCTCTGTTGTCTACCCGCGGGCATTCCGGCCATCGTCTATGCCGCGCAAGTCAACGGCAAGTTGCAGGTTGGGGATATCGCGGGAGCGCAGATCGCTTCCCAAAACGCGAAGATGTGGTGCTGGATTTCGTTTGGCCTCGGCCTGGCCTTCTGCTTTATCTATGGAATCATAGTGGCCGCGGGAATCATGCGTCACATGAACCGTTAGCACCAATGACTTGGTTGATGCCATCGACCGGAAAAAATCGACTGTTGGCCGGAATCTGCGCCGCTACGGGAGCCGCAATCCTGATGCTGGATTTTTTTGATCCAGCCACATCCGGCCTGTTCCCGCCCTGCCCTCTCCGGTATCTGACCGGGTGGTACTGTCCCGGCTGCGGTTCCTTGCGAGCGCTTCATCAGTTGCTGCATGGAAATTTGGGTCAGGCCTGGGCGCTCAATCCGCTGACCGTTCTCTTGTTGCCGTTCTTGACGTATGGAATTGCTTCTTATGCGGTCTTCGAAATTCGCGGGAGACATTTACCCAGGCTCTTCTTGCCGGCGGTTTCGATCCGCGCGCTTTGTGCTGTGATTATTCTGTTTGGTATTGCGAGGAATATTCCGTTTCATCCTTTTGAATTGCTGGCGCCAGCCGCGGTAATCCATCACTAAGCAGATGGGATCTGGGCAGGAAAATCCAAGGCGAGAAGGCTGGCGACCACGTTAATGTTAATCCTTGCGGCAATCTTCGCAAATGCCGTAAATCTGAAAAGTATGGCGCGTCGTGGAGTAATTGTGGCGGCGTCCGATTTCTTGTTCCAACTGCTCCACTTCGCGGGAAAAAAATTCCACCGAACTGCCACATTCGGTGCACACCATGTGGTGATGGCTGCGCCGGTTGTACTGGTGCTCGTAGCGTGCGATGCCGTCGTGGAAGGCGACTTCGCTGGCCAACCCGCACTCCGACAGCAGTTTGAGGGTACGATAAACCGTGGTGTACCCGATGCCAGCGTCTTTTTTCTGCACCAGACGGTGCAGTTCATCGGTAGAGAGGTGGTCACGGGTTTCCAAGAATGAGCGCAGGATCGTGTCGCGTTGCGCCGTCTGCTTCAGACCAACCCGCTTGAGATGCCGGTGGAGAATTTCCTGGGCCTCCCGAACCATCTCCCGCGAGATGGACGGCTGGTCATCGATGCGCTTCTGCAGCATGAACGGTCAGGATAGCATCCGCCCATCTTGAAAATGAAATTCATTTTCAGGAGCGCCGTCCAATCACCCAGCTGGTCACTCTATTTGTGCCACCTGCCTATCTCACCCTAGAATCAATTTGCTCATGAGCACCTTCCCTGCAACTGAGGTCCCGGCCGCACGGCGCTCGATCGGGCTACGCATTTTTTCCTGGTCGATCTTCATCCTGATTCTGTTGGTCGTTGGCGTGGTCGCCTACGCCTATATCATCGCCCGGGCGGCGCTGCCCCGGCTTGACGGGAGCCTTTCCGTAAGAGGCTTGTCGGCGCCGGTGAAGGTTACACGGGACGGGCATGGAGTTCCGTCAATCGAAGCCGCCAGTTTGGAAGATTTATTTCTCGCACAAGGCTACGTTACGGCGCAGGACCGGCTCTGGCAGATGGACGTCATGCGACGCTTCGGAGCCGGCGAACTATCCGAGATTCTGGGCGAAGATGCGCTCAAGGTCGATCGTGAGCATCGCATCCTCGGACTGCGCGCGGCGGCAAAGAAATCCCTGGCCACAGCGAGCCCTCGCGATCGCTCTTACTTTGACGCCTACGCGCGAGGCGTCAACGCATTCATAGAAGACCACAGGAAAAGTCTTCCTATCGAGTTCCACGTTTTGAAATATCAGCCGAAGCCCTGGCAAGCAGAGGATTCCATTGTCATCGCGAATCAGATGGTAAAAGACCTCAACTTCTACACCTTCGGGGATACGCTCGCACGGGAGAAGATCCTGGCCAAGCTGGGGCCCGAGCTGACTGCAGATCTATACGTGAACCGGTCTTGGCACGATCGTCCTCCGACGGTGATGCGCAAAGACCTCAGCGATCAACAAAATCAGAGCGACGCCGGCGGAAGCGATGACAAAGATCAGGATCAGGATAAGGATGATGACGATCTCGACGACGATTCCGGACCGGACAATGCTGTGACGCGGCAGGCCGGAGGCATCAGCATCCGGGACCAAGACAAGCCGGAAGCAGCCAACGGATCGAATGACTGGGTGGTCTCAGGAGTGCACACAGTTACCGGCAAGCCGCTGCTATCAAACGACATGCATCTCGGCCATCAGATGCCGAACCTGTGGTATGAAGCGCATCTGAGGTCAGGTAGCCTCGATGTCGTGGGGGTGACGTTACCGGGAATGCCCTATGTGATTGTCGGGCACAATCAGCGCGTCGCCTGGGGATTTACCAATGTTGGGCCCACGGTGGCAGATGCTTACGTCGAGACCTTCGATGCGCAGGGCGCATACCAGACGCCGCAGGGATGGCAGCAGCCGGAACATCGCGAAGAGGTGATCCCTGTAAAAGGGAAACCCGATGTTACGGTGGATGTGAAGATCACGCGCCACGGGCCGATCATTTCTGAACTGATTCCAGGTGAGTCGAGGCCAGTGGCGCTACGTTGGACGCTTTATGATGGGCTGCACATGCCGTTTCTCGATGTCGATATGGCGCAGAACTGGGACGACTTCCGCAAGGCGTTCTCGCAACTGGATGCTCCGGGGCAAAATGTTGTTTATGCCGACGTGGACGGCAACATCGGCTATCAGACCACTGGTCACATTCCGATCCGCGCAGCCGGCGACGGCAGCCTACCCGTCCGCGGCGCCGACGATGCCCACGAATGGAAAGGTTATATTCCGTTCGACAAACTGCCCCGCATCTACAATCCTTCTTCCGGAATCATCGCCACCGCGAACGGGCGCATCACGCCTGATAATTATCCCTACTCCATCAGCGCGGAGTGGGAAGCACCGTGGCGCACCGCTCGGATTTATCACGTGCTGGAGTCTGGACGAAAATTCGTCGCCTCGGACATGCTCGCTCTTGAAAACGACGTTCAGTCCGAAAACGATCTCTTCGCGGCCGAACGTTTTGTGTATAGCGTCGACCATGCGGCAAAGCCCTCGGCTCGGGCGAAGCAGGCTGCCGACATGATGCGGAACTGGGATGGACGCGTGCTGGCTTCATCGACGGCAGCTACGGTTGCCGTACGATCTGGTCAGGAATTGACGCGACTGCTGCTCGAACCCAAGCTCGGATCTGCTCCGGAGGATCCGAATCAGCAGGAAACAACCTTGAGTTGGAAGACCTACCATTGGCAAATGAAAACCGTGTGGCTGCAGAATGTCATGCTGCATCAACCCAAGCGCTGGTTGCCGGAAAAATATTCCAACTATGATGAGCTACTGACGGCGGCGGTTGAGGCCGCCGTGAACGGTCCGGATGCGCCAAAGGATTTGGCAGCGTGGCGCTGGGGCCGGGTCAACGCCATTGCAATTGAGCATCCGGTTCTGGGAAAAATCCCTGGTCTGCAGCGTTGGACTGCGCCGGGGATCAAGGAACAGTCTGGTAGCGGCTACACGGTGAAAGCCGTGACCCGCCATCACGGACCGTCCGAACGGTTCACTGCGAACCTGGCCGACCTCGACCAGTCCACATTGAATACGGTGACCGGCCAGGGCGGAAATTTCCTCAGTCCCTACTACATGGATCAATGGAAGGCGTGGTACGAAGGCTCGACGTTTGCGTTGCCTTTCACACAGCAAGCAGTGGAAGCCAGCCGAGTGCACCAGTTAGTGCTGCAACCTTCGCGATAAGATCCTCAGGCTCACAATCGGATTTCGTAATCAGAAAAAGTCGACCGCTTTGACGTCTGTGATCACACCAGTAATAACTATGGTTCCGGTGGAAATAAAATCGTTATCCAGTAATACATCTGTGATCGTGTCGTAGACGCGCAGATTACCGCCTTCGGCAACATACTCCACGTAGCGCGTCGTGAAACTTTGCAGGCCGGTTACGTCTCCGTTGTCCGGAGGGATGACGACACTTCCGTTATTTACGTTGTAAATCGAGAGACAGCCGCGCACTTCCCCGGTGACATTATTAACATTGCCGACATTGGTGCAGGTATGCGAGCCGATAAACAACTGGCTATTCAGGCCCAGGTCGATGCGGTCATGATAACCATCCGTGATAACTGCGCTGCTGGTAACCGTCATCGAACCGAGATCGACGGTATCGAGTCGTCCGCAAGTTTTGGCTGCCGTGGTCTCACCGGTGCACAAACTGTTGGCCGGCGAATTGCCGGCCACGTAGAGAGTTGAGCCGTTTAGAAATCCAATGGTCGCGCCATCCACCGGAACCAGAGCTCCAGCAGTCGGCGGCGTGGTCGCAAGGTTCAGAATCTGCACGCTGGCCTGCGTCCCTCCGCACTCGGCGCCGCAATTCAGGATATAGACACTGCTTCCGCTGAAAAACCCGTAAACCGGACGGTCGAATCCCGGTACTGCAACCGTGACTGGGCTACCGGTATTCAGTAGAAGGGGCGACACGATAGTGACAGCATCCGAGTCACTGCTGAAAACCAGAAGCTGAGTCGCGCCTGAGTTTGATATCACGGTCTGCGCGTTGGGCACGCTGATTGTGGCCGTAATGCCCATAGCCGTAAGATTCATCTCTACCACGGCACCCGGCGAGGAACCGTTGAGCGGCGCGGTCGGCACCGCCGCAAAAGCGACTCCGGCCTGCGGCACAGCGATGCTGGTGGTAGGGCCTGGCAGTTGAATGCTGCCGGTCGTGGTCTCTTTTGTCGTGCTGACTACATCTACTTTGTTGGTTGCCGAATCGAACGCCAGCAAAGTTGCTCGTTCCGGAGATGTCTCCATGAAGGTGGGAGAACTACCCGCGCTGATCCCGCCCCTGCCTACGGTGTCGTTGAAGCCGTTAACGATGATGAGACCGGGCGATGCTGAGGGGCTTGAGGCGCTCTGCGAAGCTAGAACACGTTCGGTCAATCCGCTGGGAGGCTTGGTTACATTTGCTCCACCATATGCTCCACTGCAGGAGACGAGACCTAAAGGGGCGATCACCAACACAGCGTACAAGAGAGCGGATTTCTTCAAACGTAAGGCTCCTAACTATAGGGAAAGCAGAGATTTAGGTGCGAAATAGCGGATTATAGCAGAGCCTCGGCTAGATCACTCGCCGCGCGCCCCCACTGAATCCGTTTACCTTTCATGTTTCTTCTTGAGATGCAAGAATCTACGCTCATCTTGTATGCTCCCCATATGGCGGATGACATTCTGGCTCGGCTCAAGCGGTCCCCGGTTCTCTGCGACGGCGCCATGGGAACGCTGCTTTACGCAAAAGGTATTTTCATCAATCGCTGCTATGACGAGTTGAATCTCTCCCAACCCGATCTTATTCGTGCTATTCACCACGACTACCTGCAGGCTGGGGCGGAAATCATTGAAACCAATACTTTCGGAGCGAACGCTTTCCGCCTCGCTCGGCATAGCCTAGCCGACAAAGTGCCTGACATGAATCGGATGGGTGCGCGGCTCGCCCGTGAGGCCGCCAAGAGTTTCGATGTGTGGGTCGCGGGATCGGTTGGCCCACTGGGAACAAGAATCGAGCCCTTGGGAAAAACTTCGTTTGAAGAAGCTCGCGGGGCATTCCGCGAGCAGATCGAAGCACTCGCGGAAGGCGGCGTCGATCTGCTGATGCTGGAGACTTTTGGATACCTCGAGGAACTCCATCAAGCCATGCTCGCAGCCCAGGATGTAGGAGCAAAACTACCCTTGGTCGTGCAGGTTACAATCGACGAAGACGGCAACTGCCTGGATGGTTCCGACCCGGCAACTTTCGCACCGCGCCTCGAGGATTGGGGTGCAGATGTAATCGGCTGTAACTGCAGCGTGGGTCCAGTGGCCATGCTCGACGCCATCGAACGCGTGCGAGCCCTCAGTTCCCTGCCCCTGGCCGCCCAGCCGAATGCGGGCATTCCGCGTTCTGTGGAGGGGAGGAACATTTATCTCTGCTCGCCGGAGTACATGGCAAGTTATGCGCGCAAGTTCGTTGCGGCGGGAGCGCGAATCGTGGGAGGGTGCTGCGGGACGACTCCAGACCACATCCGAGTAATGAAATCTGCACTACGGGCCGGGGAAGCTCGGGGAAAATCGGGATCGGCTCAGGTTGCGAGCGCGGGCGCACCAAGGGCCAGCCCAGCCCAGCCCTTGGAAGAAAGATCGGTTCTGGGCGCTAAGCTCGCCCGCGGCGAGTTCGTGACGATGGTGGAGGTGGTTCCTCCCAAAGGAACCGATATTCGCAAGGAGCTGGAAGGCTCACGCTTCTTGAAATCTGTAGGCGTGGATGCGGTCAATATTCCAGACAGTCCGCGGGCGTCGGCTCGCATGAGCAATCAGGCTCTTTCGTTGCTGGTGCAGCGCGAAGCGGGAATCGACGCCATTCTCCACTACACTTGCCGCGACCGCAATGTGCTGTGCATTCAGAGTGACCTGCTAGGCGCGGCCGCCGTGGGGATTAAGAACCTGATCTGCATCACCGGTGATCCCCCGAAAATGGGTAATTATCCCGACGCCACGGCCGTGTTCGATGTGGATGCCATCGGCCTGGTAAATATAGTTCACAACTTGAATCGCGGGTTGGACCTCGGCGGAAATCCTATCGGCCCCGGCACGGGATTTGTGATTGGCGTGGGAGCGAATCCGGGACTCACAGACTTGGACGAAGAAGTCCGCCGCTTTGAATACAAAGTGGCCGCCGGCGCCGAATTTGCGGTGACTCAGCCGGTTTTCGATATCCGGCTTCTGGAGAACTTTCTCCGCCGCATTGAGCACTGCCGCATTCCCGTAGTGGCAGGAATCTGGCCTTTGGTCAGTGTACGCAACGCCGAGTTTATGAAGAACGAACTCCGGGTCTCAGTGCCGGATTCGATACTGGAACGCATGGCGCGAGCCCAAACCCCGGAGGCCGCAAGAGCCGAGGGTGTAGCTATCGCGCGCGAAATGCTGGTCGCCGTTCGGCATACGGTGCAGGGAGCGCAGATCAGCGCGCCGCAGGGACGCTACAGCTCGGCGGTGGACGTTCTTGAGGCTCTGGGAGGCGAGGTGTCCGTTACCGCCTGAGATTCCCCCTCAGGGACACGAAAGTTTTTGTTCTCGAACTATTAACAAAACTCTGGACATTCTGCGCACTTAGTAGCATTACAATAGAGACGGAGCGAAAATCCCGTTGCCTAAATTTGAAGAGTGCCTGCAGCGATTGGAAAAAATTGTCCAGGAACTGGAAAAGGGCGACGTGCCTTTAGAAAAATCTCTCACCCTTTTTGAAGAGGGCATGAATCTATCCTCAGCCTGTCGCAAGGAGCTCGAGCAGGCGGAAGGCAAAGTAGAAATTTTGCTGAAGAAAAACGGGAAGCTCCAGGCGGAGCCTTTTGAGTCGGTAGCGGAAAAGGCAAGTGCGCACAAATAAGCGGCTCGCGCCGTTGCGCATACTTAATTTAATCTGAATGTCTGTGGAGTAGTGGTTCCGAACCCTCCCCCGCAGCCCTAGTCCGCCGTTTCTGACGGTGTCAAGTCAGGAGGATCTATGGGCTTTAGTGTCGTAGTTTTGGAAGCCGATCCGAGGATCGCGCAATCCCTGGCCGGTAAACTTTCCTTACACTTCCACGCAGTCCACTTGACGCGTACGGGTGACGAAGTTCGCGAGCGCGTGGCCAAGTACCGTCCGGAAGCTGTGGTTCTCGACATAGAGCAATCTCGTCTCAACGATGTGCGACGTTTGCACGACGATTTTCCGTCGCTACCCATCGTGTGTACACATCGACTTCCCGATGAGCAGCTCTGGATCGCCGCGCTGGAGGCTGGAGCCAGCGACATCTGCCAGTCCAATGACGTACAAGATGTTCTGACTTCTGTCTTACGGAGTGTAGCGATAGCAAAAAGCGCCGCGGCCTAAGCATCAACAGGAAACGTCAGCAGTAGGACGCCATTTGACGTCCCAGTGTCTTCTGCATTGCAGGCCATCAGTCGGTTGTCCTTATGCCGGTACGGCGCGATGGAGTGTCTATGTCCGTGCAGAGTCAAATACGTCTAGCCGACTTCAGTCGGTGCCCTCACCGAATCGGAGCAGGACCGTGCAGCAGAATCTCGCAGCCCAAAGTGTAAGCGCTGGAATCGGCCATTTTTTGAAAGCCTTAGCCAAATCCAGGGAAACGCGATCGTACTCCCGATCAGCCTCGATTCGGTCACGACCACAGGTTTTGGTTTGCGGTCGCACTTTTCCCGGAACGTACCAATCAGTACAGGGGCGTGACTCTGCGGAATCTCAAGCCGGAAGGATTCGCGCTCCTAGGTCACTTCGGCCGAGCCACCTGCTTTATGATTCGGATCAAGCAGCTGCACCCGAACACTGCCTTTGACAGGCGCATTTTCGACTCGACCGCGCACCGCGATTTCGTCAACCAGGCAGATGGCGTGTAAGAAAGCAGCGGCGAAGATCACCCAAACAGACAACATCACGGCAAGGAACCTGAACGCGCCCTGGAGCATAGCAGCCCGCTCCTCAATGAATCACGCCACCAACCTGGTCGTGGATGTAACGCCGGTTTCACTCATCGACTCCTATGGTCGAATCGCATCAGTCCCTCCACCCCGGCCGCTTGTTATACTCACTGCTCCATGTTGCAGGACACTCTCGAGCAAGGGCAGGCGCGAACCGACGCGGCGCTGGACCGTCTGATTCCGCAGGAAACCCAGCATCCCGTATCCATTCACAAGGCTATGCGCCACAGCGTGTTCGCGGGCGGCAAACGGTTGCGGCCCGTGCTGTGCATAGAGGCGGGCCGCATGGTTGCTGGATCGGTGCCCCCGAAAATTGAAGAACTGGGCGCGGCGCTCGAAATGCTCCACACCTATTCGCTGATTCATGACGACCTTCCCGCCCTCGACAATGATGATCTGCGACGGGGGCGCCCCACCTGCCACAAGGTCTTCGGTGACGCGATTGCAATCCTGGCGGGAGACGCCTTGCAGACTCTGGCTTATGAAACCCTAGCGCGACTGGAATGTCCGGCGGAGTCGAGGGTTCGGATGATCGAAGAGATCGCGCACGGCACCGGCACGCTCGACGGGATGATCGGCGGTCAGGTCGTGGATCTGGAGGCCGAACACACTCAGCCCACGGCGGAGATGCTGGAATACATCCATCGCGCGAAGACGGCAGCGCTCATCACGGCTAGCTTGGTCAGCGGTGGGCTTTACGCCGGGGCGAAGGACCGCGAAGTTAAAAGGCTCCGGGGTTTTGGGAAGTCGATCGGCCTCGCCTTTCAAATTGTAGATGACGTGCTCGACGTGACCCAGACCTCCGAGCAGTTGGGAAAAACTGCCGGCAAGGATACAGCCGCGCAGAAAGTAACCTACCCCGCGCTGTTCGGCGTTGACCAGTCCGTACGCAAGGCGGATGCGCTAGTGAGCACCGCGTTTACAGAATTGGAGGGCTTCGGGGAACGTGCCGAGAGCCTCAAGCAGCTCGCAAGGTATCTCGTGGAACGCAAGAAGTAAAGTTCTGGTAGTTCCCTTGTGAATCGGAGCTTGTCCTCATTCCGTCGTACAGTGTCATTTATCCTCGGGAGCGTAAAACCCCGCAGTTCAGGGCGGGGATATAAGCGACTTGGCAGCCACGTCACTAGGGAGTCTTTTGCTGGTCGATGGGTCAATGTACGTTTTCAAGATGTTGATTGGGGCTCCGCCACGAGACGCAGCGAAGTAAGATGGCGATCAGAGGACGCCTTTCCAGTAGCGTCTGATTAGCGTTGGGCCCGGCTGATGGCCAGGGCAGTGCGGGAAGGAACTTGTCTTGGTCAACCCGTTTCTGCATCCTGAGACGGAGCGACAGGCAACGGAAGTAGGCCGTCTTGACAATGGTGGGTTGTTAGACACCGATAGATTAGCGTGGCTCCAAGTTCCGTGCGCAGAGCAGTGGTTAACAGTGGGGCGACCCAACTGATTCCGTTTGGAAGAGTACCTTCGATTGCACAGCTTGGCCGTTGCTTGCAGCTCAGAAAGCCAGGACCCAGTGAACAAGACACAAAGCGGTAATCTGCAGCAGCCGAACGCGAAATCCAAGCGGAGGAGACGAAACAAGGGGATGTGTTTGGAGGACCGGCCGGTGTTGGAGCCGAATGCATCCGGTATCGACGTTGGTGCACGAGAAATGTTTGTAGCCGTACCTCCAGGGCGGGACGAGAAACCGGTGCGAGTATTTGCACCTTCACCGAAGATCTGGAGCGCTTAACCGATTGGCTCGAGCAGTGTGGGGTGACGACGGTGGCGCTGGAATCCACTGGAGTGTATTGGATTCCACTGTTCGAGATTCTCGAACAACGAGGCATCCGCCCCTGCTTGGTGAACGCCCGCCACATGAAGAACGTACCCGGACGGCGCACCGACTGGCACGAATGCCAATGGTTACAGTTCCTGCACTCGGTGGGATTACTGCGGGCGGCATTTCGGCCAGGCCAGGACGTCTGCGCCGTGCGGACCGTACTGCGGCACCGGAACGAATTGGTCGCAGCGGCCAGTCAACACGTGCAGCACATGCACAAGGCGCTGACGCAAATGAACCTGCAAATCCACCATGTCATCAGTGACATCACCGGGTCGACGGGCCGTGCCATTGTGGACGCCATTCTGGCTGACAACGGGACGGCGCCGATCTCGCCAAGCTGCGGGATCCACATCTCAAAGCCGACACCGAGACCATCCGAAAATCGCTGGAAGGCAACTGGCGGCCCGAGCATCTGTTTACCCTCGGTCAATCGCGAGATCTGTACCGCATCTATCAGCAACAGATCGTGAACTGCGATCTGGAAATCGAGAAAATGCTGCGGGACTTCGAGCCCCGCACTGACCCGGTAGAAAGACCGTTACCACCTGACCGGAAACGAAATCGAGCCGGAAGCAAAAGGAGAAGAAAGAACGGGCATCCCCATCCAGAATTCGATCTGCGTACCGAAACTTACAAACTCTTCGGAGTGGATGTCACGCAAATTCCAGGCGTAGAGGAGAACGCATTGCCCCTGTTCAGTGAGGTCGGCCGCGACATGTCGCGGTGGCCCAGCGCAGGAAACTTTGTTTCCTGGCTTGCACTCTGTCCGGACAACGACATCAGCGGCGGGAAACTGCTGTGGCGAGGAGCACGAAAGGCGCACTGCAACGATACAACCACAGCAAAAGGGACATTTCTATCGAGCTTTGACAGACGAACAACTAAATCTTGCGCAGGCAATTAGGGATATGCTAGTCTAGGCGAACAAAAGACGAAC
>Ga0209330_1000079_pt1 | contig 48159 bp, 43 predicted proteins | sample JacPinW_OM2H0_O3_FD_187969 | JGI IMG/M metagenome (GOLD analysis project Ga0209330, IMG submission 187969) | Forest soil microbial communities from Algoma, Ontario, Canada - Jack Pine, Ontario site 1_JW_OM2H0_O3 (SPAdes) (version 2) | ecosystem: Environmental > Terrestrial > Soil > Boreal... | reverse complement strand
GATCCCACCGCAATCTTGGATTGCTCAACTTGGTACCCCGACCCCTGCGGATCGTCTTCCGGTTGCAGAAAACTCGTTAGCCGCTGCTTTTGATAAGTCTTCAGAACGTGAACGCGGGGGACAAAAAATACAGCTCCGACGGCGATCCCGGCGAGCACGGCCACCAGCAACCCTTGCCTCCAGTGCATTCCGCCCAGAAAAACTCCCATGATTGCGATGGGAATATAAGTGAGAGCCGTGCCCAAGTCAGGTTGCTTCAAGACCAGCAACATTGGAATCACGACGATGGCTCCGGCTTTCATAAAGTCCGGCCAGGAAAGATCGCGATGCCGCAAATCGGCAAAGAACTTCGCCATCGCCAATATCAGAATCAGCTTCACCCATTCGGAGGGCTGAAAGTGATTGCCGCCGGGCATCTTGATCCAGCGCTTCGCGCCGAGGTACTTCTGTCCAAAGATCGTCACCGCCATCAGCGAGGCGACCGCGGCAATGTAAAACCAGTGGATTCTGTCCAGAAGCGCCTGATAGTTCACCAGGCTGATCAGAAACATCATCCCCACGCCCGCAGCCACCCAGTACATTTGCTTGATGTGCGACCCGGCAAACTTAGTGTGCATGGTGGCGCTGCGAATCTCCATCACCCCCAGCCCGCAGATCATGAGCACAAAGATCAGCAGCAGCCAGTCAAAATCGCGAAATGAAACGTAACGTGACATAAGAACACAGCTTCTCGCTTCTAGCTCCTGGCTTCTGGCTCTTAGCTCAGACTATAGTTTTCAGCTTTCAGGGTTGTAGCGCCGGCATCCTGCCGGCTGTCGCGACGGAGCGTCCCGCCCTCGCATCGTCCACACTCCTAGTTCACCGGCAAAATCCCCGGAGCAGCAGTCGCCACCACGGCGGGCTTTCTCGGCAACTCCACGGAGAACCTCCCGCCCTCTAACTTGTCGCCCTCAGGCGCTGTCCAGAGTGCGCCCATATCGACCCTGCCGTCACTGTTCGGCTTCTCCACCATCTTGTTGGGCAAGCGGCGCTGCTTGTCGACGTAGGCCTTCAGCACTTGTGTCGCTACACGAGCCGCCAACCTTCCGTGCTCTCCGCCTTCAAACAGCACGCAGACAACAACGTCGGGATTACGTCGTGGCGTGAATCCCACGAACCATCCATTCTGAGCCAGCGCTTCACTGTTCTTGAACTTCGCCCGCGTAGCCAGTGAGACAATCTGTGCCGATCCTGTCTTGCCGGCTATATCAATTCCCGGAATATGCGCCGAGGGAGCCGTCCCCTCCGGCAGCAGAACCCGCGACATTGCATCAGTAATAAAGGTCCAACCGTTCGGATCGATAGGAACGCTCTTCGTTTCAGAAACGTGACTGGTCTCGACGTATCCGCTGGGGAGCTCTTGCGGATCGACCACGTGGGGCACAACCATGCGTCCACCCATAGAGATCGCCGAGATGGCCCGCAGCAATTGCACCGGTGTGATCGCCACCGCGCCCTGGCCGATGCCGACCGAAATAGTTTCTCCGGCAAACCATTTCTGTTTGAAGTTCCTGATCTTCCATTCTTCCGAGGGCATCACGCCTGTGACCTCATTCGGAAGGTCAATTCCCGTTTTCTGTCCCAAGCCAAACGCGGTGGCGTACCTGGCAATGCGGTCGATGCCTAACTTTTCCGCCAGAGTGTAGAAGAAGACATCGCAAGACTGGTAGATAGCCTTCTCCAAACTTACGGGGCCGTGTCCGCCCTTTACCCAGCAGCCAAACCGCCGTCCGTAAAACTCCGCGCCCCCGGTGCAGTTCACGTGCAGGTCCTGGGCAATGCCTTCCTGCCAACCCGCCACCGACATGATGATCTTGAAAGTCGATCCCGGCGCCAGTTGCGCCTGAATTGCCTTATTGAGCAACGGCTTATCGGGATCGGTGACCAATTTGTTCCATTCATCTCGCGAGACCCGCACCGCAAAATCATTAGGATCGAAGGTGGGGCGGCTCACCATCGCGAGGATCTCACCGGAATGAGGATCCATGGCCACAATGGCGCCGTTTTTCCCTTCCAACGCTTCCTCGGCCGCGATCTGCAAGTCAATATCGATTGTGAGTTTCAACTGTTTTCCGGGCACCGCGTCGGTTTCACCGAGCAGGCCCACTTCGCGTCCGTGACTGTTCACCAGTTCCTGCCGCGCTCCGTTTTTTCCCATCAAGGCGTTGTTATACTGCCGCTCCACGCCGGATACTCCGACCACGTCGCCCGGGTTATAAAGCTCGAACTGCGCCTGGTTCAGCATGTCTTCCGTCACTTCGCCCACATAGCCGATCAGGTGCGCCATAAATCCCTTGCGGGGGTACAAGCGCCGATCCGCCCTGATGGTATCCAGTTCGGGCAACTCGTTGCGATGCGCTTCGATAAAGGCCTGTTCGTCCTGAGTGATGTCTTCTTTCAGAAAGATCGGCTGATACTGCGGCATGGAAGCGAAATGGTGGATACGCATCCGCACTTCATTCGCATCCAGATGCAGTCCTTGCGCAATCATCTCCACGTCAGCGTTGAGGTCACGGGAGGAATCGCGCAGCAGCAAAGCGGAAAACGACGGATAGTTGTCGACGATGATGCGTCCTTCGCGGTCCAGAATCTTGCCGCGCGGCGCGAGAATCGGCACATTGCGAATGCGGTTTTTTTCCGCCGCCGACGCATACTTACCCCCCTCCATCACCTGCAGCCGCCACAGTCCGTAGGCCAGCACAAGAAAGATGGCCAGGATCATGTACTGCGCCGCCGTCAGGCGGACTGCCGATACCTTTTCGTCACGGCTAAACATCAGTTCTCAGTTCTCGCTTCTCAATTCTGAGTTGACGCGCGAACCATGCCCGGTCCGAGCCTCTCGAATCTGTAGGGGATGTAGATCAATTCTAGCTCTTAGGGAGCTGATCCGGGAGAAACGGAAAGTAACGTAAGTCACCGCCTGCTCATAGGGAGAGCTGAGAACTGGTTTTACGTTCTCTGCTTGAACTTATCCAGCAGAAAATACAGTCCCACACCGAGAACCGCGTTTGCCAGACCCGCTAAGAGTCCACGGCTCCAACTCCAGTTCAGCGTCATATTGACCATGCCACGCGCCACGGTGAAGTAGACTGCCGCATGCAGCAGATAGAATCCCAGCGTAACCAGCAACCGCGCGCCAGCATTTTCCACGTCTAACTTCGCCCCTAGTGACGATGCCCCATAACCCACCACCGTCTTAGCAATGCCGTAAATTCCGATCGGATAGGCGCCCAACATATCCTGCGCCAGACCAATGGCGGCTCCGGTAAAGAGGCCGGAAATCGGATTCCGCCGCGCCATGGCAAAGAAAATTGTTACCAGCAACGGCAGGTCGAAGATGGAGAAGAAGGGAAAACGCCGGGGGATGAACGCCTGGAGAAATAGCGCCAGCAAAGGTACGCCAACCGTTACCGGGATGCTGAACCGGTAGACCTCAATTTGCTCTCCCGAAGTGTAAGTGATGGGCACGCTAGTGCGGATCATCCGTTGCAGGCGGCTGCGGAATGGGCTCGGAGACGGGAGGTTTAGGCCGCGCCGTGGCTGGCGTCGCCGGCGAACCTGCGGGATTCGATCCTGCACGGGGAGAAACAGTCGACACCGGGTCGCCGGAGGCTGCCTTCGGAGGGGCTTTCTTTGGAGCATCCCCATTCTGAGAATGACCGGGAGTGGCTTGGCCTACAACCGGTACACTGTGCGCCCCGCCAGGTTTGAGCGCATTTGCAGCGGCGGAGGGCGCAGCCACGGTGCCGCCGGGCAGGCTGGGTATCGGCCTCGTCCCAGCTGGTTGGACAACCTTGGGCTTCCCGGAACTGTCGGTGGGGCTCACGGGCTTCGCGGCTGGGCTAGTGACAGGTCCCGGTACGGCAACTTTACTGTTTTCCGAGGTGGCGGATCCAGATACCGCTATATCCGCCGGGGGCTTGTTCGGCACCGAAGGCAACCGTTGCGCCAGAATATCGGCAGCACGCACCCGGACCCCGCTGTCGACCACTGCGTCCCGCTCCTTCTTCTGGGTCACCACGAGCACTTCTTCCAGACGGCTCAGATCAGCCGCAGGTTTCACTTGAATTTTCAAAAACATTTCCCTGCCCGGACTCACTTTGGTGACTGTGCCTACCGGCAGCCCCTTGGGAAAAATCTGATCGCCTCCACTGCTCAGCACGGTGTCTCCGGGAACGACTTGTTCGTCACTCATCACCCGTTCCAGGATTACCGCTCCCTCAGGAGTCCCCTTCAGGACGCCCTGCAACCGCGACTTCTCAAGCATCGCGCCCACACCGCTTGTCTGGTCATTGATCATCAGCACCAGCGAAGTCGACGGATAAACGCGCAGCACTTTCCCCACGATCCCGCCCGCCGTAATCACAGCCATGTCTGACGCGATACCTTCATTCGAACCTTTATCGATATAAATCGACCGCGACAGATCGCTTCCACTCGATCCAATCACTTGCGCGGGTACGGTCTTGGCAATGACTTGCTCCTTAAAAGAGAGCAACTGCTGCAAGCGGTGAGCCTGCCCGGCGTCTTCGCTCAGCCGCACCTGTTCGAGGCGCATTTGTTCGATTTGCTGCTTCAGTTGGCGGTTTTCCGCGCGCACTCCGCGCAGGAAAAAATAGTTGTGCCACAGGTTGCTGCTGCCATTTTGCGCCCAGATCAGGACGCGCTCGAAAGGCGTGATTGTATCCACCGCCCAGATGCGGATGAGCCGGGTGTTCTCCGCATCCGCTCCGCGCTTGACCTGTACCGCGAGTCCCAGCACCTGCAGAAATAACACTCCCACCAGAATGGTCAGATTGCGGTAACGGCCGAGTACGGATTCCATAACGTCAGTTGCGAGTACCCGGTACTTAGTACCTGGCACCTAGTACTGAAATAACTTCTTGGCGAGAGCCATGACACTCGCTTTCAACTCTCGATCGCCGTCGCACTATGTCTCGGTACCGGGACCTCAGTACTCGAAACTGAAATCCGTTACTCGATCGATATCTTTCTAAGCAGCTTAAAGTCACTGAGCATCTTGCCCGTACCCAGCACCACGCTGCACAGCGGATCATCGGCAATCGAGACCGGCAACCCAGTTTCCTCGCGAATGCGCTTGTCCAGATTCTTCAACAACGCCCCTCCGCCGGTAAGCACAATGCCGCGGTCGCTGATATCGGCAGACAACTCCGGCGGCGTCCGCTCCAAGGCTACACGAATCGCATTCATGATGGTTGATACACACTCGCTGAGCGCCTCGCGAATCTCGCCATCGTCCACCGTGATCGTCTTCGGTACACCCTCGATCAGGTTTCGTCCCTTGATCTCCATCGTCATCGGCTTGTCGAGCTGATGAGCCGACCCAATCTCCATCTTGATTTGCTCGGCGGTGCGCTCGCCTATCAGCAAATTATATTTCCGTTTCAGATAATTCATGATGGCTTCATCCATCTGGTTCCCGGCCATCCGTACCGAACGCGAGTACACGATGCCGCTCAAAGAAATTACAGCGATATCTGTGGTGCCGCCGCCAATGTCCACCACCATGTTCCCGCTCGGCTCGGTAATCGGCAGGCCCGCCCCAATCGCCGCCACCATGGCCTGCTCCACCAGATGTACTTCACTGGCCTTGGCGCGATAGGCCGAGTCCATGACCGCGCGCTTTTCCACCTGAGTGATTTCCGAAGGAACTCCAATCACAATCCGCGGATGCACCAGCATTTTCCGGTTGTGCGCCTTTTGAATAAAATAGTTCAACATCTTCTCGGTGACTTTGAAGTCGGCGATCACGCCATCTTTCATAGGCTTGATGGCGACGATATTGCCGGGCGTGCGGCCCAGCATTTCTTTCGCCTCTTTGCCCACGGCTTCCACTTCGCCGGTATTTTTGTTGATGGCGACAATCGAGGGCTCGTTCACCACAATGCCCTTGCCGCGTGCGTACACCAACGTGTTGGCCGTCCCCAGATCGATCGCCAGATCGCTCGAGAACAGGCTGAATAAGGACCTCAGGTTGTGGGAACGCGATGAATGAAAGCCGTTGCTTGACATGAGAAATCTTCTCTCGCTTTGCCTATTCGAACCGTTCGATTTTCCGGGCGAACCCGGTATTCCTGCTTACTGAATGATGATTTTCTTTTGCTGCGTGTTCACTCCGCCCTGCGACGTCTGCGCCGTAACTGTGATCACAGCTTCGCCCGTGGCCAGCGGCGGCGTAAAATAATGAAACGTGCCTTCCGTAGTAATTATCGGCACTTCCCGCCCGTTCACCATTACCCGAGCGCCAATTTGGGTCTTTCCGGTTACTTCAATCACATGCCCGTGCTGAATAAATGGATCCAGTTCAAGATCGATGGCTTCCGTCTGTTTTCCCTTGGGAATAATCGTGAAGCGATTTTTCTCGCTCTCCACCGACTCTTTTCCTGACGCTTCGTAGGACTGTACCACCCAGTAGTACGCACCTTCGCCCAGGCTGGTGACGGTAACGTCCGCTGTATTCACTCTCTTATCTACCAGTGTAGAAGAAAAGTAAGGGTTTCTCGATATACGAAGCCGGTACCCCACCGCATTCGCCATCACCGTCCAGGAAAATTCCACATCCTTCGTAGTCTCACCCGACGTAAAGATTGGAGCCATGTTCGCAGGAGATATCGGCGTAGGCGGTCCCGTACCTTTCGCCTTTTCCATATGTGGCGCGGCCGCCTGGAAACTGACTTTTTCCCAGTTCGCCAACTGTACCGTCTCCCCTTTGCGCGTCACTTCGCCAGCGCCCTTCTTCATCAGGATCTCGTGCTGATCCAGTTTGGGATCGTTGTGCACCTGCGCGGTCGATTCCGGACCCAATGATGCCGTCGCTCCATCCACGATCACTTGCGACTTCGATCCTTGCGAGTAAGTTGCGGTTGAAAGATCCACCGTACCCGTACTCACCGCCACGGCCACATTCGTCTGCTGCTGATCGTTCGCCGAATTTTCTTCTATCACGATCAGCGAATCCTGTTTCACGGTGTAGCTGGTGCCGTCGTTGAACACCACCTTCGCCATGCCTTCTGAGCCGGTCTGCACCACATCACCTTTATCTAAAGGAACGTTGTAGTCCGCCGCCAGCCAGCTACCGCTGCTGCCCTTTTTTACCCGCACCGTGCCGTCGAGCGCGGTAAAGTGAGCCTGCTGCGCCGTGGAAGTGCCACTGCCCGTTGGCGGCGTCATCCCCGCCACTCGCTCTAAAATCTTATTGGCCATGCCGTCTGCCGCCTTGATGCTGTTCTCGGTAAATTGCGGAAACGTGAACCGCATTCCGAGCAGCAACACCACTGCCCCGGCAAGGACCATCAAGGCCACACTGCGGTAGGTGACCGTGGTCCATGCGACGTGGAGGCCCGGTTTGCGAGTCGGCGAAGACACGTTGAGGAAAAACCTTACTCAAACTTTTTGAATATGCGGTAAGTCAAACGTTACCACAAGCCCGTCAGCGCCAAGAATAGGCAATCAATAGGGAACGTTACCTTCGTGCACGACCGCATTGGCATGAAGATGTAAAGAGAGAATGTGGGGATCGCCGCCCTCGGCTGTCCGCCGGGCAAAAGCGCGGCATCCTTCTTCACGATGCCAGGGCAGTGTCCGTCCGCGATCTCATAGCCAGCAGGGCAGTATCCGTCGCGATCTCATGACCGCAGCCTTGGGTCAGGTTGACGCTAGATCCATCAGCGGGTACAGTTAGGTGCGTTCGGTCGCCGCACCTTTCCCTCGCGGCGTCCCAGATGACTGAACGAATTTCCGAGCTCGGGTGTTTGTGTGCTCATCAGGTTTCGTGGATTTCTTAATAGGAGGGTGGTTCCATGCAAACAAGGCAACTAAGCCTCTTCCTTTCGCTTTTGCTGACACTCTGTCTGTTTCATGACACACAAGCGCAACAGGCGGGCCAAATTGAATCCATGAAATTGTTGACGGCTGACACGGGCTGGGCCGCAACGCGTAACAAGCTCTTCTGGACCGCTGACGGCGGCGCAAGCTGGAAGGACATCACCCCGAAGCTGAATCACAAGCACCAGACAGTTTCCTCCGTTTTCTTTCTCGACGTGTCTGCGGGTTGGGCGCTGCTCAGTTGCGCCGACGACCGTCATATAGCGGCCGACAACAGTTGTTTTGCGCTTGCCTCTACTGCCGACGCCGGGGAGACCTGGTCGGTCGCACAAGAGAAGACTGTCCATGCATTCTCTAAGGAGCGACTCGAGGACGGCTACGGCTTTTCTGGCCGCAGCTGGCTCGACTTCGTCGACTCACAACGCGGCTGGGAGATATTGGACATTGCCACCAACTCCGCCAATCCCAGCGCGGGCGAGATGCTCCGAACCGTGGACGGCGGTAAGACATGGACGGCGACTAAGGATACTCCGACGTCCGATCATTTCATCTTTGTCACCCCAACAGACGGGTGGATAGCAGGCGGGAAGGACCAGGAACTCTTCGTAACCCACGACGCCGGGGACTCTTGGCAGAAGGTCCGGCTGCCCGCAACCGCTGATACGCAGCCGAACCTCGGTGAATCCCTTACTTCCCCGGCGTTTAATAGCGAAAAGGAGGGCTTTCTTTCCGTCCACTATTCTGTGGGCACCGTTACTGGCCCGTATTTGACCACGCTGGTCCTGTTCGGCACTACCGACGGTGGCAAAACATGGAAGCTGGACCGAAGCCTCCCCCGGCTTCCGGGAGCATTCGTCTCTGCCACGGCCGGGTCATTCTGGGTCGCGGTGAGGAGCGAGCCCCGGAAAACGCAAAAAACGGAGCTCCAACTTTACACGGAAGGGCGGGACGGCAAGATTGCCAAAAATATCGCTTTCGTTTCGTCGGCCGGAGCGGCGATGCAGCTAAGTTTCTTAAGCCAAGATCAGGGCTGGCTCGACATGTCCGACAAGCTCCTAGCTACAAAAGACTCGGGGAGCACTTGGACAGACATTACCCCCGGTTCTACGCACCTCGCGGAGGATACGAACCCGGGGTCGAATGCTACGCCCCTGGCGAAACGGGGACGGTCGATGAACGTCGCCGAACCGTGGCCCGGGCACAACGAGTCGAATACCAGTTCCGGAAACCCAGTGAGCACCCATCTTGGATTCGAGGCGTACAACGTGCCCCCGGCGACACCGACGATGGCTGCATGGATGACCTCTAGCCCGTTCTATGACATCGGTATCTATCTACAGGGAGCAAAAACGGACACAAGGATCCCATTCTGGGGTCGGCTAACGGCCCGGCTTGGATCTCCACCGTTGAAGCACAGGGCTGGGGCCTGATTCCCATCTGGGTCGGCGTGCAATCACCCTGCGCGTGCTACAAGACAAATGCAACTACGGGGGCCTGCACGATGGCGTACCCGTCCCTATTCAGCTCCAACCCGGGGCAGGATGGGACAAATGAGGCGAAAGCGGCCGTCAGCGCCGCGAATACCTTGAGCGTCGCCACGCCGATAATCTACAAGGACATCGAAAATTATTACGGACCGACCCTATGCACCCCGGCCCAGCAAGCCGCCGCCGGAGCGGCGGTGAAGGCCTTCTTGAGCGGATGGGATACCCAACTGCACTCGACGGCAGACGGAAGCGGTTACTACCTCGCAGGCGTGTACGGCAACCCAAAACCGGCCCAAAACGACTTCTCCATGGCAGCCCCAATCCCAGACGACGTCTGGATTGCAAAAACACCGTCCCCCGCAACGCCGCCATCGGTAACGATATGGAATCTCTCGCCGCTGACGGATGGTTTGTGGCCGAGTGGTCAGCGATTGCACCAATTCCTGATAGGGCAGCCCAGCGCGAACTGGGGCAAACAGGTTCTTAACGAGCCCATGGACTACGACATTGACAACGCCCCGGTCGCGAACGCCAATGCCATCACCAAGTCTTATACGTACACTTCTGCTCCGATCGACTGCCCAGGCGCAGTCAGCACGATTCCTGCCGCGATGAACGACATGAACGGCAGTGCAATCATCAATGGACCAGGGCAGAAGGGGACGATAATCGGGACCTATCAGACTTCTCTCACCAGCCCCTACTATGCCTTCCGGAATATAGGAGGTACGTGCACCATCCTCAACGTATTTGGAGCGACGAACGTGCAGCCCTGGGGAATCAACAACCTCGGGCAGATCGTCGGGTATTTTGAAGATTCGAATGGGGCATATCATGGCTTTCTCCTGAGCGCCAGCGGAAGCGCGACGCAGATTGACTACAATTACAATGGACAAACTACGACAGCTACCTATCTGTTCGGCATCAACGATGCTGGACAGATCGTTGGATGGGCTTATTCGCCGAGCACGTTTGGATATCAAACATTCATGTACTACTGCGGAGGAAAGTTCTATCCGCTGGGGATCAGCGGCGGGGGAAATTTCGAGTATACGCAGGGCTATGGCATGAACGGGCAAGCGACGCTGCGGGCAAGTATTATTTCGAGCCCTATCAAGACGACTTTGAACTATCTGCAATCCCCTCCTTGAGCGGTAATACGATTACCTGGGGCGGAGACGTTATTGATATCACTCCTGGGGGCAGCGACAACACGGTGGCCAAGGGGATCGATGCTAATGATGAACTAGTTGGATTCTACAATTCCACTGCTTGCGGGGACGGGGCCTCTCAATGCGGCTTCGAGTGGTCGGGAGGCTCCTCGCTGACTGTTCTCCAATACGGCGGCGAGGCGAATGTCGCAGAGGGAATCAATGATTTCGGCGAGATTGTAGGTCCATACACAGATTCGATTACGGATTATTCCCATGGGCTGTTGTGGACACACCAATAACTTGGGAGGAGGCCCGATAATGATAATAAGGAAAACACCCGAGAGACGCAGAACTTGCCCACGCAAGCGTACGCTCAAATCCCGGACTATCCCAGCGACTCATCTAGTATCCTAGTGCTCCGGTGGCGAGCACGACAAAAATCTCGGTTGAGTCTCATTCTCGCCCACAAAGCGTTACTCGGCTCGGCATGGCGATCATCTGGTTGATCGCCTTTGCCAAACTCCTCTTCCACATATACTTCAACCATCGCTACGGCTACTTTCGCGATGAGTTCGACTACGTCGCCTGCGGCGATCACTCGCCTGGGGATACGTCGACCAGCCACCACTCATCCCTTTTCTGATTCACATCTGCCGCGCTGTCCTCGGAGACTCTCTCCGCAGCATTCGTCTTATCCCCGCGCTGGCTTCTTCCCTTCTCGTGGTGCAAACCGCCATCCTCGCCCGCGAATTCGGTGGACGCCGCTTCGCGCTTCTCCTCAGCGCTATCACCATCCTCATTGCCCCACAATATCTTTCCAATGGAAGCCTGCTCGGCACCAACTGCCTCGAACCCAATTTGTGGATGGGTTGCGCTTATTTTGCCATCCTCGCCATCAAGCGCAGCCCGCTTTATTGGCTCTGGTTCGGCATGGTGGCCGGCATCGGGTTGCAGGAAAAGTATTCCATCGCTCTCTTCGGATTCGGCATGGTCGCCGGTCTTTTGCTCACCGCTCAACGCCGCGTTTTCCTCGATCGGTGGATCTGGATCGGCGGCAGCGCAGCCTTTCTGATCTTCCTCCCCAATCTGCTGTGGAACATCCACTACCACTGGCCCTTTCTCGAACTGATGCACAACATTCGCGCCGAAGGCCGCGACGTCATCCTGCCTCTGCCGCAATACTTCCTCCAGCAGACATTCCTTCTTGACCCCATCACCGTGCCCATCTGGCTCACTGGACTACTCGCCCTACTCTTTTCTTCCCGACTCAAACCCTATCGCGCGCTCGGATGGTGCTATCTGGTTTGCTTCACCGTCTTCTTTATTCTTCACGGCAAGAATTACTATCTCGCTCCGGTCTATCCCATGCTTCTCGCCGCAGGCGCGGTCATTATCGAATCCGCGATCGAAGGGAAGAACGGTGAGGCACAGGGAAACACTGGTTCCCACCGCGGCTGGCTAAAGCCCGTAATCGTCATCGTGCTGCTGGCCAGCGGTGCCCACCTGGCGCCCCTGACGCTGCCTGTTCTTTCCCCAGACAACTTCATCGCCTACACGAAAACTCTGCCCATGAAGTTGCCTGTGATGGAACATAGCCACGCCCGCGCCGCTCTGCCGCAGTGGTATGCCGATCAATTCGGCTGGAAAGAAATCGTCGCCGAAACCGCGTTAGCATGGAATCGCCTTTCCCCCGATGAACGTAAAGACGAAGCCTGCGGCATTTTCGTGACTATGGCCAAGCTGGCGCCATCGACTTCCTCGGCCGGCGCTACGGTTTGCCCCGCTCGCTAAGCGGACATCAAACGTGGTTCCTGTGGGGGCCGCGCGGCTATTCTGGCAACTGTATGATCGTCCTCGACGACAATCGCGAGCGACTCGAACAACTCTGGGACCACGTCGAATACGTGGGCACATCCGCCGACAATCCCTATGCGCTCGAAAAACAAATTGCTGTCTTCATCTGCCGCGGAGCCAAATTCGGCACCCTAAGCCAGCTCTGGCCAGCACTAAAACGCTGGCGCTAAATGGATTCTGTAGGGACAGCCGCCTCGGCTGTCCGCCGGGCGAAAACCCGGCTTGTAGTCGCAGGAACCCTGATCGGCAGAAGAACTAACAGAACACCAGGCGCGAGTCTTGTTGAAATCCGACGATCTGCCCCTCCACGGCTTGACATCGTAAGACGCCTTCATCAACAATTTATCTGCACTTCAAATCAGTTCTAAAATCACTGGACTAATTCATTTCACCCGTCCAAAACTTCCTCGACGAGGTTCTTTCATGATGTTCGCGGTACGCCTGACTATCTTTCTCTGTCTCCCGCTCGTTCTCGCTGCCGTACTCTCCGCTCAGAAAATCATCGTTTCTCAGCCCACCATCTGGGCCGGCAAGCCGGACATTGCCGCCTTCGAAAAAATAGAGACCGACCGCCTCGCCGCGGGCCAGCGTTCCATCGACAAGCTGCTCTCCGCCAAAGGACCGCGCACGATTGAAAACACCCTCGTCCCCTTCGATGAGGCGGTCCACCAAAATAACTCCGCTGGCTATTTCGCCGAACTTATGGAGCAAGTGCATCCCGACGTCACATTCCGTGACCGCGCCACCCTGATGCTTACCAAAGCGAGCGCCGCCCAAACTGCCGTTGCCCTCAATCACGAGGTTTACAACGCTCTCGCCGCGCTCGACCTCTCCAAAGCCGATGCCGCCACCCGTTTCTACGTCCAGCGCCAACTGCTCGAATTCCGTCTCGCTGGCGTGGACAAAGACGACGCCGCCCGCGCGCGCCTCAAGAAATTAAACGATCAGGCCACCGAACAGCAGTCCATGTTCGATCGCAATATTTCAGATGGTAAGAACACGGTCGAAGCTGATCCCGCCGAACTCGACGGCTTGCCTCAGGATTACATCGACCGCCACAAGCCCGGCGCCGATGGAAAAGTCCATCTCACCACCGATTATCCCGACGCCCTCCCGGTCTTCACTTTCGCTAAGAGCGATTCCCTGCGCCGCCGCATGTCTCTCGCCTTCAACACTCGCGCCTACCCCAAAAACCAGGAAGTCCTCACCAGCCTCATGAAGACGCGCTACGAGATCGCCACACTTCTCGGCTATTCCTCGTGGGCTGACTACAATGCCGCCGATAAAATGATCGCCAAAGGCCACAACATCGCCGACTTCATCAAGCAGGTCAACGACGCTTCCCGCGACTTGTCTAAACGCGAATTCGAAATGCTGCTCGCCGAAAAGCAAAAGACCGACCCCGGGGCCAAGGAAATTTGGGACTATGAACGCAGCTATCTCTCTGAGTTAGTTCGTCGCAGCAAGTATGACTTCGACTCGCAAGCCGTCCGTCCGTACTTCCCCTTCATGGAGGTGAAGCAGGGAATCCTCGACACCGCCGCCGACCTCTTCCACGTCAGCTTCCAGCAAGAACAAAATATTCCCTCGTGGGATCTCGCCGTGGAAACCTGGATCGTCATCGACAGCGGCAAGCCCATCGGCCGCTTCTATCTCGACATGCATCCGCGCCCCGGCAAATACAGCCACGCCGAAATGGCGCCGGTGCTCGACGGCATCCGCGGCAAGCAACTGCCCGAGGCTATCCTCGTCTGCAACTTCCCCGTACCCACCGCCACGGATCCCGGTCTCATGGATTACGGCGACGTCGAAACTTTCTTCCATGAATTCGGTCACCTCATGCACCACATCCTTGGTGGTCAGCAGGAGTGGGCCGGTATCAGCGGTATCACCATGGAATCCGATTTCGTCGAAGCTCCCTCGCAGATGCTCGAAGAATGGATTCGCAGCCCGCAGGTCCTCGCCAAGTTTGCCCACCATTACAAAACTGGAGAGCCCATTCCCGCCGAATTAGTCGCCCGCATGAACCGCGCTTCCGCCTTCGGACGCGGCGGCTGGGCCGGCCGCCAAAATGCCTTTAGCGCCATCTCTTACGACATTTACAAAACCAAGCCTGAGGATGTCGATCTCGACAAAGTGACCCTCGATAACGCTCGCCGTTACACCCTCTTCACTCCCCTGCCCGACACTCACACGTGGGCTTCTTTCGGCCATCTCGGTGGCTATTCGTCCGCTTATTACACTTATCTTTTTGATAAAGTCATCGCTGAAGATTTCTTCCTGCAATTCGATCATCAAAACCTCCTCGCGGGAGACGCCCCCATGCGCTACCGCCGCATAGTCCTCGAGCCCGGCGGATCGATGTCGGCAAACGACTTGGTGAAGAACTTTATGGGCCGTCCCCAAAACATCACCGCACTCCAACACTGGATGGCAGAGGAATTCGAAACCACTGCAGGAGACTCAAAGTCAGCAGGACAGTGAAAATTTGAAAGTAAAGTGCCCGGTCAAGCTCTTGCTGGGTGGGGATTTTCCCTACCCAGGCGGCCGGGCGGCTGTTGAAGCGATGCCCTACCCCGTGTTCCCCCGTTCTTAAGATTCTTGTGTTTGAGATTAAGATTTTGTGTTTAAAGATCCAGATTTCCGCACCACAGCCCGAATGTCCCAGCTCTCCAAAACTCGCTTGGCATACCCGTGTTTCGCCACCCACAACATAGCCTGCCCAATCTCCGCGGTCGTCAAAACAGACGCAGGAAATGCCCGCCGCACCACCGGCAACAACGGCTTGGCCAGCATATAAAAAACTCGATACAGCCGAGTCTTTGACCGCGCTCCATTTACCGGCTCAATCACACCCGGACGGAACATATACGCCCCCGCAAACGGCATCCGCAGCAGAGCGTTCTCCGTCTTCCCCTTCACCCGCGCCCACATGCTTCTCCCCCGCTCCGAGCTATCGGTCCCCGCGCCCGAGACATACATAAAGGTCATTTTCGGATTCACCCTGCACAGCACCTCCGCCGCCGCCATCGTGATCCCATAAGTCACGCGCTCGTAATCCTCTTCCGTCATCCCATAAGAGGTCTGGCCTAGGCAGAAGAAGCAAGCGTCAAACCCAGCCAACTCGCTCTCGATCCCCTCATAATGAAGTAAATCGGGATGCACAATCTCCCGCAACTTCGGATTCTGGACGCCCGTGGCAGTTCGCCCCACCGTCAGCACCACCTCGACATCGGGATCGAGCAAAAACGCCCGCAACACTCCATGCCCCACCATTCCCGTCGCTCCAAAAATCAAACCCTTCATCGCTCGATCATCCCTTTCCCTTCAGAACGATTCTATCGGGCTCGTGTGGAACGGACACTCCTGTGCGCGGCCTTTGACTTTGATTTTTGTAGAATTTTTGTCGGAAGCCCGCTTTGATTTGGTCCGAAACATCCCGCCGTTGTCATTGGGACCGGATCCGAGCGCCAGCGACGGCGAAGTGGAGGATACCCTGCCGTATGCCCGCGACCTCATGGAAACTTTTGAGGACATCGGCGCGAGTCTCGCAATTGAATTTCTGGAACTTCCGCGACCTCGGCGGTGAATCAGAGAGCGCATGTTACCATTTTCCCGTGCCCATTACCGACACAAGCCGTGCGGCGCAAGCCCTGCAACTCGATATTCAACGGGCGATGTCGGGCGAGCAGCGGCTTCTTGTGGCTTATGAGATGAGCCTGTTCGCCCGCGAACTGAGCCGGGAGCGGATACGTCATGAGCATCCGGAATGGCCGGAAACGCCCATTGCTCGCGAGTTGCTCAGGCTTGCCTTCCTTCCTGCGCCGCTACCCGCCTGCCTGAATGAACTTTCCTGAAGTCTTGCAAGGATAACCGTGGCGCTGGATCGCGCTGGCGTCGCATACATGCTGACCGGATCATTTGCCAGCGCCTATTACGGCTCCCTGCGCTCCACGCAGGACATCGACCTTGTGATCGCAGCCACCCCACAACAATTGCAAAGGCTCATCCAGGGCTTGCCCAGCGGCGAATACTATGCGGACTTGGACGCGGCGCTCGAAGCGTTCAAGCGGGAGTCCATGTTCAATGTCATCGATTTGAGAACCGGCTGGAAGATCGACATGATTATCTGCAAATCCCGCGCCTTCAGCCAGGAGGAGTTCGGCCCCCGCCAGCGATTGAGTTTGCAAGGAATTTCTCTCTCCGTCGCCAGCGCTGAGGACGTCATACTGTCCAAGCTCGAATGGTCGAAGCTTTCTCAATCCCCACGGCAGATCGAGGACGCAGCAGGAATTCTCAAAATACAGCGGGGCTGGTTAAATCGCTCGTATCTGGAACAATGGATTCACGAGCTGGGGTTGGAAAAAGAATGGGAAGATGCCCTGCGAGCAGCCAAGATCTCCGATCTCAGTATCTCTCCCGAATGAACTCGCCAATCGAAGCATAAGCCTCACTCAGCGTCTTCTCGTCCGGCAAGAACACGATGCGGAAATGCTGCGTCCCGGGCTTCTGACCGAAGCCGGAACCGTGCACGACCATGACGTGCTTTTGACGAATGAGTTCCTTGACGAAGCCTTCATCGTTCTCGGGAATTCCGCCATCGGGAATATCAATCCGCGGGAAAGCGTAGAACGCTCCGCGAGGCGCGACGCAACTCAGGCGCGGAGTTGCTTCACACCACTGCTGCGTAAGATCGCGGCGCGAACGCAGTTTGTCCTGCACTTCGAGCAGATGGTCCTGCGGACCTTCGAGCGCCGCCTTGATGGCATATTGTTCAGGATGATTCGCGCACAACCGCGCCCGCAGCAGCCGGTGAATGCCTTCCGTATAAGGCTTCATGGCCGCCGCGTCGCCGGAGACGATGCCCCAACCAATGCGCCATCCCGGAACCAGATAGTTCTTCGACATCCCGCCAAAAGTGATGCAAGGCACATCCGGCGCAACCGCCGCGAATGCGATATGCGGAGTACCATCGAGAATGAGCTTGTCGTAGATTTCGTCCGAGAAGACAACCAGACTATGCCGCCGCGCGATTTCGGCAACCTGCTCGAGCATCTCCCCCGAGCATAGCGAGCCCGTTGGATTGTTAGGGTTGATCAGCACAATGCCGCGCGTCCTCGGCGTAAGCTTGCACTCGATGTCGGCCAGTTCAGGCTGCCAGGCATCGTCTTCATTCAGGTCGTAAGCGTTGAGCGCGATCCCCAGCTTGCACAACACGGCCGAATAAAGCGGATAGTCAGGCTTCGGCGTGAGAATATCCTCGCCAGGATTGACCAGGGCGGAGATGCATAAATCAACCGTCTCGCTCACACCCGAAGTGACGAAGACATCGCGCACCGTCATGATGCTCTTGCGCATCGCCTCGTCGCGTATCGCCGCCAGCGCATCCGGAATGCCTGGAGATGGCGCGTAGCCATTCTTGCCATCGCGCATGGCTTTGTAGGCCGCCTCAATGATGTGGGGCGGGGTCTGGAAATCGAAGTTAAGCGGATCGCCAACGTTCAGCGGCAGAACTTTGTGTCCCTGTTGGATGACTTCGTCGGCGACGCAGGCCAGGTCGCGAATGGCGTAGCGGACATTGTCGAGGCGGCTAGCGGCGGTGACTACGCGTGTCTGGGTGGTCGGCATGGAAGTAAAAACCAATCTTTAATCACCCGGGTCACAGACGATCACCGGTAAGTCTAACCGATCGCGCTACCCCAGTGTTCGCCCGTGATCTCAGTGTTAAGCCTTCCTACTCTCCACGATCGATCTGGGCTTTCTGCAGCGTGTCCGAATAATCGACGTAGACCGACTTCCACTCCGTATAGAAATCAATCGCGCCGATGCCGCCTTCGCGGTGGCCGTTACCGGTGGCTTTGGTGCCTCCGAAGGGCAGATGGACTTCAGCGCCGATGGTTGGGGCATTGATGTAGGTGATGCCGGTGTCGAGGTCGCGAATGGCGGCGAAGGCTTTGTTCACATCTTTGGTGTAGAGCGCGGAGGAGAGTCCGTACTCGATGCCGTTGGCGATTGCAATGGCACCTTCGAGGTCGTCGCAGGGAATGATCGACACGACCGGGCCGAAGATTTCTTCCTGCGCGATACGCATCGTCGGATCGACATCGGTGAACACGGTCGGCTCCATGAACCAGCCGTATTGGTATTCGCCCTGATCGAGCCGATTGCCGCCGCACATCAGTTTGGCGCCTTCGTTCTGGCCGATCTCGACGTAGCTGAGGTCGGTCTGGAGTTGCTTTTCGTTGACAGCCGGACCCATCTCAACGGTTTCATCGAGACCGTTGCCGACTTTCAATTTCTTCGCGCGCGCGACATAGCGATCGACAAATTCCCGGTAGACGCCCTTCTGCACGATGATGCGGCTGGTCGCTGTGCAACGCTGGCCGGTGGTGCCGAAGCCGCCCCACAGTCCGCCTTCGATGGCAAGATCGAGGTTGGCGTCGTCGAGCACGATCATGGGATTCTTGCCACCGAGTTCGAGTGAACAGTGTTTGAAACTCTTGGCCGCGATGCCGCCAATGATGCGGCCCACAGCGGAAGATCCGGTGAGCGAGACAGCGCGCACATCGGCGTTCTCCGCGAGGGGCGTGCCTACTTCCGCCCCGTATCCCGAGACAATGTTGATAACACCTGGCGGCAAGCCGGCATCGGCCAGCGCGCGGACCAGATTAAATGTGGAGAGCGGAGTATCCTGGGCGGGCTTGATGACGCAGGTATTCCCGCAGACGATTGCCGGCAGCAGCTTCCAGGAGGAAATTGCCATGGGAAAATTCCACGGCGTGATCATCCCGCAGACGCCGATGGGCTGGCGGATCGCCATCGCAAATTTGTTCGGCAACTCCGACGGGACGGTAGGACCGAAGAGACGACGTCCTTCGCCAGCGTTGTAGTAGGCGGCGTCGATGGCTTCCTGCACGTCGCCGCGCGTTTCCTTGAGGACTTTCCCCATTTCGCGGGTCATCTCGCGCGCGTAGTCCTCTTTGCGACCGATGAGAATTTCCGCAGCGCGGAAAACGATTTCGGCACGGCGCGGCGCAGGTACAAGGCGCCATTTCGTGAAAGCGCGTTTGGCAGCGTCCACGGCTGCGTCAACATCGGCCTTGGCGGATTTCTGGAAGACGCCCACAACGTCCCGCGTGTCGGCGGGATTGCGATCTTCGAAGGTTTCGCCGGTCGAGGATTCCACCCACTCGCCGTCGATGAAATTCTTAACGACTTTAGTCGGGTTGTAACCTAGAACGGCCGGGGAAGCTAGAGTATGGGTTGCCATCATTGCTCCTTATGAATGCTCATTATTGATGCTACAGAAGGGATGGAAGGTGCGGCAAGGGAGCAGGGTGGGTTTCCAACAAAGATAGGGAGCCAGGTGCTGTTCTTCGGGAATCTCAAGTTCTATTCCTGCCGGATTATTCCCGTCACACCGTCCAGGCTCGACATCGTCCGCAAAACGCCCATGCCGCCAAAGCCGCCGGAGGACCAGATTCCAATGGGACTCCGGTGATCTGCCCGGAGGGAATCAACTGTCATGACTATAGTATAATGACCATGATCGAAAGGATTTCCTCCGATGAAAAAAATGGCGGCAGGCGCATTCAAAGTCCACTGTCTGGCGGTCATGGACGAAGTTCAGTCGAAGCGCGAATCTGTCTTGATCACAAAGCGCGGCAAGCCGGTGGCGAAGCTTGTGCCTGCGGACAACGATGCCAAGGACGACCTTTTTGGCTTTATGGCCGGCAAAGGCAAGGTCATTGGTGATATCGTCTCTCCTGCAATTAGCCCCGAAGAATGGGGCGATCTCTATTGATTCTCCTGGATACGCATGTAGTGGTCTGGCTTGCCTTTGACGAGAACCGAATCTCGAAGAAGGCAGGGGCAGCCATCGTTGAAGCGCGTCGGGCAGCCGACGGTCTCGCCATCTCCGGCATCACTCTTCTCGAGTTGGCCATGCTTTCCAACAAGGGCCGCATCCAACTGGATATCAGCCTGGAGTCCTTCATGGGCGAGGTTGAAAGACGCTTTATCGTCCTGCCGATTACGGGGGGCATTTGCGTGCGTGCGCTGGCATTTCCTCGGGAGTTTCCGAAAGATCCAGCGGACCGGATCATTGGAGGAACTGCTCTCGTGGAAGGCCTCTCGTTGATTACGGCTGACCGGGCGATCCGGAATTCGCGGGCGCTGCCTACTATTTGGTGAGGACGTCGCCTTTCGAGTTCTGCGGGGCTCAAACCAAAACCAAAGGTCCCTCGCTCCGCGAGGGATGACGACGCAGCCCCATAGGTGCACGGCTTTCTCTTTCTGCACGAATCTGGTTAAATCACATCACAGGGCGCAACCCCGCTGGGGAGCTCGTGCTTCTAAACCGTGGTCGACATTCATTCGCATATCCTTCCGGAGGTAGACGACGGATCGAAGTCCTGGGAGGTCTCCGTCGCAATGTGCCGCATGGCTGCCGCCGACGGCATCACTCACCAGGTTGCGACACCTCACGCGAACGACCGCTATCATTACGACCGGCCTTATCTTCAGGGACTGCTCGCCAACCTGCAGCAGCTCGTGGGAAATGCACTTACGCTCAGCCTGGGTTGCGACTTCCACCTCTCTTACGACAATCTGCAAGCTGTGCTGGCCAATCCTGAGCGGTATGCCATTGAAGGCTCGCACTACATGCTGGTGGAGCTGAGCAATTACAGTGTGCCGCAGCAGACTACGGACTGTTTTACGCAACTTGGCGACCGCGGCATCACCGCGGTGATCACGCATCCCGAACGCAATCCGATTTTGCGCGAGAGTCCGCAACGGGTAGTGGAGTGGGCGGAGCAAGGCTGCGTGATCCAGATGACGGGCTCGGCCCTTACTGGCTTTTGGGGTGAACGGGTTCGCCGCGCTGCGCATTGGCTGCTCGAACACGATGCCGTCCACGTGCTGGCAACGGATGCTCACGACACGGAGAAACGTGTCCCGGTGCTTTCTGCGGCTCGCGAAGCTGCCGCGGAAATCTGCGGCGAGGAAGTTGCCGATGCGCTCGTCCAGGGCAATCCGCAGGCCATTATTCAGTCACGGTCACTGCCTTACTTTCCGAAGCCGGTCACCGGGAGCTATCGCAAGTCACCTGGCGGCCACTAAGGTCTCTGGAGTTGGGCCTTCCTTAGAACCTAGATACAGACAGGAACGCAGCAATCACAACCCAAAGGCAGCGGGCAAGAGTGCCCGCTCTACACGGGCTACTGTGGGGATGGGGCGTCGCGATCCGGTGAGGTAGCTTGCGCCGGATCGGCCGCGGGAGCCGGGTTGGTACTCATACGCGCTCCCGGTTCGGCGCTATGCGAGAGCGGGGTCTGAGATTGGGAACTCACCGGCGCACCGGCATGGGAAACGGTCGATCCGCTGGTCATGGCGCTCTCGGGATTGAGAAGATGATCGTTGCTCGGTCCCAGTCCGAGGCTAATGAGAGCTCGCGAATCTGGTACCTGCTTCGATTGCCAGCCGTGATCGGCCTGATAGCGGCGCATGGCATCTTCGCTGGTCTGATTCCAGGTCCCGGTCGGCTCACCGCTCATATAATGTTCGCGGATCAGCGCTTCCTGAATCGCCTCCGCCCGTTCGGAATCGATCTTCTGCTGGCCGCGCGGCTTTCTCTTGCTGCTGGTTCGCGAACCCGCGTACTTCGCTTTCCCCCCGTGAGTAGCAAGACTTGCGCTCGATTTCGAATGCTTGATGGCTGAAGGCTGCGATGCTGGGTGCGCTTTCGTGGAAGCAATCGAACTGGCTTTTGCACCGGATGGCGCTGCCTTCGCTTGCTCTTTGGAGGTAGTCACTTTAGTGCCGACCGTCTTTTTGGCCGTCGAGGTGTTGTCAGCAGAATCCTGCGCAAGCCCTGTGGCAGGCGACAAACAGAGACAAAGGAACGCCAGGACGCAGGGAGCGCCCAAGCTTCCGATCAGGTTTTTCGCGCGATGCTTTGGCTCCAACGGCAAACCCCCAAAGTCCGCCAAAGTGCCCCGGAGGCAAGAATAATGGCCCAGGCAGACTGGCATTGCCATCATCCTCTATCGGATGACACAACGCCAGTTCCCGTTGGCTCATTCCAGGTTACGGAAGTGTCCCCGGCACGAAGATGGTTCCATCTTGCCGCGACGAACCGCGCGGGCGGACGAGGAATACCACGTCCTGACCGCTCTTAAGTCCGGACTCTACCTTGGCGAAATCTTCTTCGCTGTTGACGGGCTGCTTGTTGACCTCGAGAATCACATCGCCGCGACCCAGGTTGATGTCGTCGGCAAACGATCCCGACTTCACGTCCTGCACGATGACGCCTCTGCCTGCCGGGATGTCGAGGCGCTCGGCCATGTCTGGCGTGAGTTTGCGCACCGTGATGCCAAACTTATCCTGCTTGGGCGTGCTCTCGTCGTTACCGCCTTCATCCTCGTTCAACCGTGCCGCAAACAGCTTGGCGCGATCCGCGATGGTCACGCTCGTGTTTTGTTGTTTGCCATTGCGCACGAAACCCAGTTCCACTTTCGACGCTGGCTTTCGCGAGGCGATGTCGGCCACTAATTCCGAGCCCTTGGTCACTTTCTTCCCGTCGACCGTGGTAATTGTATCGCCCACTTTCAACCCCGCCTGATCGGCTGGACTGCCGGGCACTACGCTCGATATGGTTACGCCTGATCCATTGCCATAAACCCGGGTGATGGCGGGATTCTCCACGGCGTCAAACATAATGCCGATGGAACCTCGCGCGACGCGGTGTTCGGGTCCGATCAGCTGGTTGTAAACCTGCACCACGGTGTTGGAAGGAAGCGAGAATCCGACTCCCGCGTAAGCATTGGTTTCGCTCAAAATTGCGGTGTTGATGCCAATGACTTCACCTTCAAGATTGACCAGCGGCCCACCGGAGTTTCCCGGATTGATGGCCGCATCGGTTTGAATGAAGGTTTGGAATTGGCGGCCGGGGACGATATCACGGCCCTTGGCCGAGACAATACCGGCCGTGACCGTACCGACCTGGCCGAACGGGCTACCTATGGCCAGAACCCAGTCACCGACTTCCATGCTGTCTGAGTTCCCCATTTTTGCCGTGGGCACTGTGCGCGTCATTTCGATCTTAATGACCGCCAGATCGGTCTCTTGATCTTCGCCGATCACCTTGGCATCGTGTTGCACGCCTGGCGGATCGTCCTGCAGCCGCACGCGGATGCGGTCCGCCTTCTCCACCACGTGGCGGTTGGTGACGATGTAACCTTTGGGATCCACAATCACGCCGGAGCCCAGCGAACGCTCATGAATCGCTGCGTCACCGTTGGGGCCAGCCGGGCCTCCTTGTCCGCCGAAGAAGCGGTTGAAGAAGTCGTCCATGCCACCCGGGCCGCCGCCACCGTTTTCGTCGTCGTCAGGACCTTGACCCTGCCCCCCGTCACGGCGGCGATGCGGATTCTTTATGGTCGACTCGGTATTGATATTGACCACGGTCGGGCCCAATTGCCTGGCGATCTGCGAGAACTCACCGGAAAGCTGCTTGGGAGAGGGAACTGACAGCGGAGTCGCGTCAGAAGACTTCTGCCCTTCCTTGCCCTTTACTCCGTAAGAGATCACCGAACCAATTAAAATCCCCACCGCCAACGTAGCCACAATGCTGAAGGAATACACCCAGCGATGAGTTTTCAAGCGCTGCCAAAATGCCCGAGAATCCATATCCCTACTTCCTCCAAGGACGCTAAACCACTAATTATACCCGTTTGCAAACTCGCGGATTTGAAAACCCGGTTGTCGTGCAGTTTAAGATCACCGGGTATTTGTCAATTTGCCAAAGTGTGGGAAACTGTCGGTATGACAAAAACGACAAAAGCGATAGAGGCGGGTCGGCTCGTATTGCCGGACGGCATGGTCGGAGTTTACCGGGTTGTGGGAGTTTCGCCCGACGGACAAACGGCGGATATTGAGAAGTTCGATGTTTCCAAGCAGAAGTCAGTGGGCGACCCTATTCGCTCTGTCGCAGTGAACAAGCTAGCCGCGTACACGGAAGACGCGAGCCAAACTGCCGCCCGGATCTTGCGGGAAGCAATTACCGAAGATTAGTCGGAGAGGCTATTTCATCTCGTAAACGGTCTTCCCGCCCATCACCGTGCGCACCACCCGGGTGGCGATAACTTTTTCCGGCGAGGCCGCCGTCACATCACGGTCCAGCACGACAAAGTCTGCAAGCATCCCCGGCACGAGCTTGCCTTTTTCCTTTTCTTCGAATTCCGCAAAGCCCGAGCCCGTGGTGTAGGCCGCGATGGCCTGATCCATAGTTAACTTCTGGGCGGGGAAGTATTCCTGCTTGCCATTTTCGCTCTTGCGCGTGACCGCGGCGTAAAGCCCTCGAAACGGCGTCACCGGCTCGACCGGGTAATCCGTCCCAAACGCGAGGGTCACGCCCTTATTCAGAAATGACGACCACGCGTAGGAGGTTGCGGCGCGCTTTGGCCCCAACCGGTCCTGCGCCCAGCGCATGTCTGTCAGCACGTGGCTTGGCTGCATGGAAGCAATCACCTTCAACTCCTTGAAGCGCGCGATCTGCGCCGGCGTGGTGACCTGCGCATGCTCGACGCGTAAGCGGAAATCATCGCCGCCGTTTGGCGCCTTCACTTTCTGCTCACGCGCAGCCTTTTCGGCTTGTGCAAAAGCATCGAGCGCCATCTCGATACCCTTATCGCCGATGGCATGGAACCCAAGCTGGAAGCCCGCCAGCACTCGCTCTTTGGCCATGTCGTTCAGCTTGTCCGCCGCATACCGGGGCAAGCCGGAATTCTTAGGATCGTCGGTATAGGGCTCCAGAAGCGCCGCTGTATGCCCGCCCAGAGAGCCATCCATAAAACCCTTCAACATTCCCGTATGCAACATCAAATCCGACTGCGGATGCGAGTCGCGCTTCTTCTGCAACTCCTCAACGGAGTCGTCAAAAGGCAGCCACTCCGAAATCCGCGCCGTCAGCTTGCCTTCTTTTTCCAACTCTTCGTAGATCTGAAAATTCTGCCAGTCCGGCGAATAATCCTGCGCCGAAGTCACGCCCTGCTCAGCCAGGTCCGCCAGCGCCGTTTCGATCGCCTGCCTCCGCTTTTCGTGCGTCGGCTGCGGGAGCACCACGGACACCGCCTGCTGCGCGGTGTCGCGGAGAATCCCCGTGGGCTGGCCGTTGGCATCGCGATCAATCTTGCCGCCTTCCGGATCGCGGCTCGCAATCGTGATACTCGCCAGCTGCAACGCCCGCGTATTGGCGATGGCCAGGTGACCATCGACGCGATCCAGAAATACCGGATGCCCGGCTGAAACTTCATCCAGATCCCAGCGGCTGGGCAGAGTTTTCACCGGCCAAGTCGTCTCGTCCCATCCTCCACCCAGAATCCATTCCCCCGGCCTGGCCTTCTCCACCTTGGCCAGCACGCGCTCGCGGAATTCATCGAGCGTCTTCACTCCGGTCAGATCGACGTTCAATTTCTGAAATCCGGCATCGGCGAGATGGAGATGGGCGTCGTTGAAGCCCGGCATAACGAAGTGTCCGCCGAGATCAATGACTTGCGTCTGCGGACCCTTCAGTTTTTGCATGTCAACATTCTTTCCAACTGCCTGAACGCGGTCCCCGCGCACCGCGATGGCTTCTTCGCGGCGAATCGAACTGAATTGGGCGTTCGCGGGCACCCCGGTGTAAACATTGGCGTGCACGAAGATGACGTCCGCTTTGGGACCGAGAGCGTCCGGTTTTTCACCGCCCGCCGGATTCTGCGCCTGCAAAGGCACGAAACAACAAAAGATCACAGCAAAAGCCAGGTGTCCCGTCTTTCGAGTTCTTTGCGAAAGATGGGGCAGCACGATTGCGTCAAGACCTTGAGCAGCATCGCCTAGTTTTTGGGTGGCGCAGCGCCTCAGCGCTGCGAAAAGATGCTTCCTGGAACGAAGGGCCTTAGCCCCCGAGGTCGCAAGTCTCATTATTCATTCTCCGGCTCCCGCCAGCGCCAGCAGCGTCAACAGAATTCGCTTCAGGCCCAGCTCGCGTCCATTGCTGTCAAACCATTCCTGCAAAGTGTGCGCGCCACCACCCGACCCGCCGCCGCCGATGGCGACAGCCTCCAGCCCCAACGACAGCGGAATGTTGGCGTCCGTAGAGGCGCGCTGCACTTGTGCCGCATTGTTCAGCTGCGCATCCACAGCCCGAATCACATGCAAAATCCGCGAGCCTATCGCTAACTCTCCGGCCGGGCGGTTCCCGATCGCCACCACTTCACAATTCACTCCGGAAGGCCGTTTCTGCACCGGTGAGCGCATCTCCGCGGCCATCGTCTCGTCTTCCACCGCGCGATTCAGCGCCAGCCGCAGCGTCTGCTCCAGTCGCTCCATCTCCGTCATCGAGGTCGAGCGAATGTCCACCTTCATGCTAGCCGACTCGGGAATCGAATTCACCGACGTGCCGCCGCGAATCACTCCAAAGTTGAACGTTGTCTTCGGCGTCGCTGGCACCGGCGTCGCCGTAAACGCATCGATGGCACGCGCCAGAATTACGATGGGATTGGGCGCGCCAAAATCACTCCACGAATGTCCGCCCGGGCCGCGCACGATCACTTCAAATCGCCGGCTGCCGAGGGCTTCGGCGACGATCGTGTCCGCTCCCGCGCCATCCAGCACTACGCTGTAAGCAATCGAATCCTTCCAGCGCGGCGTCGAAAATATGTGCCGCATGCCACGCAGGTCGCCTTCGCCTTCTTCCCCCACGTTGCCGATAAACACAAATGGCAGCGCGTGACGCAGCCGCACTGTGCGAAGCAGCGCGGCAATGGCGAGCATCGCCGTCACCCCTGCACCGTTGTCGGAAACTCCCGGACCATACAACCGGCTTCCCTGCTGCCTGATATTCAACGGCGTGTTTGCCGGAAAGACAGTGTCGATGTGAGCGCTCAGCGCCACATACCGCTGCCCAAATCCCGGGTTCACTCCGAAGACGTTGCCAACGTCGTCGATGCGCACGTCGTCGAGCCCAACTTCGCGAAAGCGCTCGGCCAGCCATGCTCCGCGGGCCGACTCGCCAAACGGAGGAGCGGGAATCCTCGCCATCTCCATCTGCCACTGCGCCAGTTGCGGCTCCTGCGTACGCAGCCAGTTGAACGCCGAGCGCACCTCGGGTGACGCCGCCAGCCGCGCCACATCCTGCTGCACCGTCGGCACAACGTCCGGCATATCCGCGCGCGGAGGAGTGGGGCTCATGGGAAGTATTGGGTTCATATTACAACGCGTGGGGAAGGAATAGGGATTGGCGAAAAGTAGGCGCAGACTTGCTGGCGCGCCTGCTTGCCATAAACGCGGGACCAACGGGAAGGGCACGCGTGCAGTGGTTGCGGAAAACCACCCGCAGCATTTGATTTTGGGTGGCGCAGCGCTTCAGCGCTGCGGTCATGCGTTGTTTTCAGTTCGGCTTCAGCCGCCGAGGCGTGGAAGTGGCCCGGAAAGCTAATTTTCCTTTCAACCTCTTCAGTCGCGCCGCCCAAGCCTGGAACGTGGAAGAAATGCGGGCTTCAGCCTGTGAGGTTCGCCTGCACACGCAGCTTCACCCGCTCTGCCGCTCCTCGGCCTCCGCCAGCCACCCCCGTCGCAGGCGCTCAGCCGGAATGCTGGAGAGCAAAGGTTTGATATCAAGAATAGGCGTCCCATCCAGCATATCGACGCCTCGAACATGCAGCTCGCAGCCTTCGCGCCGAAGCAGCTCAACCGTCGTCAAGCCGATCGGATTCGGACGTCGCGGAGATCGCGTCGCGAACACCCCATGCGCGCGATTGTCCGAAGGCGGCGTACCCAATAACGCGAATCCCTGAGAGCGATCAAACTCCCACAGCACGACAAGATGCGAGAAGCCCTCAATATCGGTGAGCCCTGGCTCAAACTCGGGAAAGATCGCGAGCACTCCATCCGCCCCGTGCTTTGCTCCCAGCCCCTTGGGAACCTCGCTTGCGTCCTTGTAAGGACTACCCACGAATCCGATCGGCCGCGAGGTAAACATAAGGACATTCCTCCACGTCCATGCTACTGAAGGGATCTGGCCTATCTGTGCGCCGTCACAAAAAATGGGTACCCCATTGTTTGCGTTTTTTTGCGCAACCCCAGATGGACTGCGTTTTTTCGATCCAGGTCTAAGCCAGGCGACCGTCGATGACGCCAGTTCGCTCCTCCACGGCGGACACCAGCTTCTTTGTCGCCGGAACGTCGATCCGGTGGCGGCGAGCGCCGCGCAGGATCGGGCCAGCGATAGCCTCCAGCTCGGGAAGGTTGTGCCGCTCAACGTCCTTTTGCATGGAGCTGCGCATGTTTCCGGGCATGGCCGTTACCCCTGAGATCACGGCTGCAGGATCAACCTTCGCACCCTCGGCGACGGCAACGGCACACGCCTCCCGAACACAAGCCTCTCCTAAACTCCGCCACTGCGGGTCGGAAAGAATTTCCCCGACAGTTTTATCGGCAGCGGTAGTGGCCAAGGCAAAGGGCGCAAGAAAGACCAGCTTACCCCACATCAGCGTGGGCTCATCGTCAATGAAGCGGCAGGTGAAACCGATTTGCTGAAGCTGATCGAGAGTGCCCCCGAGAAGCTCCCGACCAGCGGACAAAACGTTCAGACGTGCGAAAGGTGAACGATGGATGATATGTCCCGGGCTGAGACGTTCCGTCTCAACCGCGATCGTGGCCGGAATCACACGCTCTGCCCCGTACTTCGCGCGCATCAACGGGACATGGTCAATGCCATTGAGCAGCGGAACGATTCCCCGCACGGCATCGGGATTCTTCAGCGCCGTGAGCGCTGTCTCGAGCTGCGTGGCCTTAACCGTGATCCAGAGCACGTCAACCGGAGGGACTTCAGCGGCGACCGCGACATCCACCTTGAAATTGCCGTAGGGGCTTTCCAGGCGAAGCTGTTTGGGATAGTGCTCAAGCGTCTCGCGCCTGACGACCAGGGTAACGGAAGCACCAGCATGCGCCAGACAAGCGCCAATCAGACCGCCGACGCCGCCCGCTCCAAGAATCGCATGCCGCATCGATTCGGACATGTTGTCAGACATGGAGTCTTAGATTCGCAGGAAGTCAATTTTGTTTCACGGTATCGGGCAGGCACTCCCCAACCTCCGCATCACTTAAGGTATGGTCGCTGGTCTTGGCGCGCTGGTAAATACGGTCAACCAATTCGTCGGTCGCGGGAATGCCGCGCCGCTCCAGCCAGAACAGCACGTTCGATTTTCCGCTCATGGGACCGATGTCGATGATCTGTTCCAGACCGAACAGGTGCGAAGGCACGCCGGAGTAAACCGAGTTGGCAAGCAGAACATCGTTCTTGTGATACGCCTTGATGATCGCCGCCGCGTGCACGCCCGTGGCGGTGCGAAACGCATCGTCGCCTACCACGGGATAATTCGCGGGGATGGGCACACCGGTAGCCCGCGAAACCGCCTGACAATATTGCTTCAGCTTAGTCAGGTCCTGCTGTTCCCATGGCGCAATGCCCATCAGCTTCAGATTGACCAGCATCTGATCCATCTGCGTATTGCCCACCCGCTCGCCCAATCCGATGGCACACCCGTGCACGCAATTCGCACCGGCGATAAGGGCCGCCATCGAGTTCGCAATGGCCAAGCCGCGATCGCTGTGTCCATGCCAGTCCACGCGAATTTTTTCGCCGGAAGGTTTCACCACTTCCTCGATCACAAACCGTACCAGGGTCAGAGCGCCCATGGGCGTGGCGTGTCCCGCGGTGTCGCAGATCACGATGGCGCGCGCGCCGCAATTAATTGCCGTCCTGTAAAGCCGTTTCACTGTTTCCGGGTCGCAGCGGCTCGTGTCCTCGGTGACATACATCGAATCGAGGCCAAGCGAAACCGCGTACTTCACGGCCTTCTCGGTGGTCTGCAAAAGAAAGTCGTCGGACCAATTCTCCGTAAAACGCCGGATCGGACTGGATCCAATAAAGGTAGCGGCCTCGATCGGCAGACCCGTCTTCTGCACGATTTCGGCAATGGGACGAATATCATTCTCGTGCGTTCGTGCCGCGCAGTTGGCGCGTATCTTCATCTTCTGCGCAACGATCTCCTGCGCCAGCGCCGTCACGTGCTCCACCGCGCGTGCCCCCGCGCCTGGCAATCCCAGATCGAGCGAGTCGACCCCAAGTGCCTCCATCAGATGAAGGATTTCGATTTTCTCGGGAATCGACGGATCGCGGACAGATGGCGACTGCAAGCCATCGCGGAGACTTTCGTCATTGAGCAGCACCGGCCCAGGCGGCTTCAGTCCCGGCGGATAATTCTGATTCCAGTCGTAGATGAGTTCGGAAGTGTTCATGGGCAAGTACCAGGTACTCGGTACCGATTCAACTCGCCTCTTTCTGACTCAGTACTCGCAACTATTTATCTTTTGGCTTATCTTTCGGCGGCAGGGTCAACCCGAACACCGAAATCATTCCCTGGCCGGCGACATTGACTTTCGCTTCCTCGGCATTAGGCAAGTAAAGCGTCTGGCAGTGCTCGCAGCGGTAGACTTCAGCATCCGGTCCCCAGGCTTTTTCGGCGTCGCCGCAAGCCTGCTCGATCACGTCCTCCGAATAAAACCAGCGCTTCAAATGTCCCCCACAAAACTTGCCTTTTTCGTTTTTCTCGTTACAGGCGCGCTGTCCCGCCTTCTTGGTCTTGACCTTATGATGCGGAAGCTGCGCAGCCGCGCGCGGACTGGAAGTCGTGATTTCGCCAGTTGACAAAGGACTTATCCTCGTTGGCCGCGGCGCTCTCGGCGCCGGATTCGGTCTTATGAGGGTCATTGTACTCGAAGCCCGGAGGCTTCCCCAAGCCGCCGGCAAAACCGTGAAAGTGATCTCGCGCCTTCTGCTTGCGCTCCCCGAGGGTTCGAAATACCGGGTTATTTCATGCAGCGGCCGTTGCCTTAAGTACGGGCCTCGCAGGAAGTGATGTTGCGCAATCGCGGCACTGCCAAGCCTGGGGCTGGCAACGCCGCCATTGCCGCGGCGTTTGAAAAAGCACTGGCGCGAAGTCGATACCTGGATGGAGGGGAAGCCGTACGTCAAGACTTTACGCATCCCCTGCCACGAAGTATTACGGGACGCGGGGAAGCGTCGCCAAGACAGTCCCGCAGTTCATGGCGGCGCCCTTAGATGTCGAAGCAATGATAGGCCGGGCGGACGCAACGTTGTATCGGAACCGTTCGAAATAAGTGTGGGACCTCGGCAAGCGATCACGCCGACGAGCCCTACTTGTGATTAGAACTCCCGCTTCGGTGGCGGTTGCTCCGCTCCAACGCGACCCACGGTCACTGCGGCATCGAAATAATTTTCTCCCCGGACTGGCGCGCCAGCCATTCGGCGAAGGGTTGCCATCTGTCCGACGTGCGTCAAGGCATCGGCAATTGGGCCCTGGAGGAGTTTTTCCGGGGTAGCATGCAGGGGCTTGGAAGAGGCCAGATATTCGTCAAAACGCTCTAACGCTGAAAAAAAACGGTCGGTTTCTTTTTCCCAGGTAAGCGGGGTCGAGTCCCTCCAAGTCCGCTTGCCGGCCGCGATCGAGAGTCCCCAGTCAAGCAGGTCTCCGATGTGAGCCAGAATATTTCCCGGAGTACGCACGCCCTCAGCGGCGTGGAAATTGGCGAAAGATTCTGGCGCATTACGGATCGCCTTGGCTCCGCGATAGGCCAGTGTCGCGAGGCCGTGGCGAAGCAATTCACGTTTGGGATCTGAATTCGAAGAGCTATTCATCGACACAAGATACACTGTCCTCAGGAGAGAGGAAAAGCATGCCGCAAGGTGCCAGCCAGCCCGGTTCCGTGAGCCGCGAGAACGCCGAGCACTACCGTTGGGAAAGCGATTGCGACGGCTGGCATCTCGTCAAGGATGAGAACCTTAGTGTGATTGAAGAGTTCATGCCCTGCGGCGCCTGCGAGGTGCGCCACTACCACCAGAGGGCGCAGCAATTTTTCTACATTCTCTCCGGCGAGGTAATGATGGAGGTCGAGGGGCGAACCAAGGTACTGGGCGCGGGCACGGGAATCCGCGTCCTCCCCGGAGCTCGTCACCAGATATGCAATTCATCCTCGGGCCCGGTGCGATTTCTGGTCATCTCACAACCGCCCAGCCATGGCGACCGCTTCACGGAATGATCCGCCATGGAATCGTCGGAATAGTTTCTAATTTCTTAGGTTTGCCTTCTCACCTGCTTCGGCTGAGGCAGGCAATCTCAGGTCTATAAAAACAAATCCATCGCGCGTCACTACGTTTCCGCTTTGTACCGGGATGGCGTCCGCAAACATGGGACCGTCATATACAAAGGTGTGAAACTCGCCGTTTTCTCCGCAGGGGTCGATTCCGGGTGGGAACTCGTCAACCAGTTGTTGATTCAAGTCACGTCCGGCAAACGAAGTGGGTAGCTTTCGAGGATCTAGACAAACGATTCGACTGCGCACTCCATCAGCCCACATATCTTTGATCAACTGCCCGGTGTCAACCTTCCACAAAGGAAACACCGGGTTGAGTTCAAGTCCGCGCATGCGGTCTTCGCGATATTGCCGCACGTCCTCAAGAAAGAGATCGCCGAAGGCAATGACATCCACGCCGGCGTCCGTCGCTCTTGCATAAGCCGAGTTCATCGCCGCTTCGTATTCCTGGTTGGAACACGGCCAGGGCAATGGAACTTTCCACAAAGGGAGCCCGGCGGCGGCGGCCTGGGCCTCGACCAGTTCACGGCGAACTCCATGCATTGCGACACGGTCGAAGTTAGAGTTGATGGTAGTCAGAAGGCCGACGATTTCGTATTCGTTCGATCGACGCAGAACCTGAAGAGTCCAAGCGCTGTCTTTGCCGCTGCTCCAGGATACGAGGGCCTTTTTCCTCAAACTTATCATTTCTGTTTACGATGGCTTGCGCCGAATCACGCCAGCTGCGAGTATCGCGCCGCTCAGTCGCGCTCCCAGGCGAGGCGCAAATTGCATATCCAGAAATCTTTCCATCTGCCGCGCGAAACCGCATCCGTATCCATACCACCAAACTTTCTTCATTCCGGGCAGCAAATCTATATCCAGATATTTCAGGCGGACCATTTCCTCCAGCCCAAAGCGGCCGTGGGTTCGGCCAATGCCACTCGACTTGACCCCGCCGTGCGGGGCCTCGCTGATGCCAAAGCACGAAATCACATCATTCACCATCACAGTGCCGGCGCGGATGCGGCGGGCCAGCCGTTCCCCACGGGCGCTGTCGCGCGTCCAAACACTCGCCGCCAAACCGAATTCGGAATCATTGGCCAGCCGTATGGCTTCGTCGTCGCTGTCGAAGGCCGCGACCGCCAGCACAGGACCAAATGTTTCTTCTTGCATGACGCGCATTTCATGGGTCACATCCCCCAGCACCGTGGGCTCATAAAAATTCGGCCCGAGGTCCGGAAGCCGTGAGCCTCCCGCTAAAACCCGCGCCCCACGCGCCACAGCCTCTTGCACGTGGGTTTCTACAATCTGCAACTGGCGCTGGTGAATCATAGGTCCCACGTCGGTTTCGGGGTCGAGCCCCTGGCCAACGCGGAGTTTCTTCGTCTTTTCTGCGCACGCAGCCAGAAACTCTCCGTACAGACTGCGATGCACATAGCAGCGTTCTACCGATAAGCAAGTCTGCCCGGCATTTACAAACGCACCCCAAACCGCCGCGCTCGAGGCCACGTCTATATCGGCATCATCAAGCACCAGCATGGGATCTTTGCCGCCCAGTTCCAATACCACTGGCAGCAACTGCTCGGCCGCCGTGACCGCAATGCGTTTGCCCGTGCGGAGGCTACCGGTGAACACCAGCTTGTCGATTCCCGAACGGATCAAGGCCGCGCCGGTCATGCCGTCCCCCACCACGACGCGGAAAACAGCTTCAGGCACGCCCGCCGCGTGCAGCAGCGACTGCAGTTCCAACGCCACGAGAGAAGTAAATTCTGAAGGCTTCAGCAGCACCGCGTTGCCGGCTACCAGAGCAGCCAGCGTCTCCGTGGCGGGAATCGAAAATGGGTAGTTCCAGGGAGAGATAATCCCTATAACGCCGTGGGGTTCACGTAGCAACCTCCCGGTCTTGAGCCTGGTCGCGAGATTTCCGTGAGGCAATGGCTCGTCCCGCAGCAGGCGGTAGGCATGGTCGATGAGGAATCGCGCGGCGTCGAGCACCACCAGCACTTCGGTGGTCAACGCTTCCGCCACAGGCTTGCCAGCTTCGCGCGCGATAGCCTTGGCGATCTCTGATTTCTTTTCATGCAGCTTGCGCTGGAATTCGCGCAACACCGCGATGCGCTTACGCACTCCGATCCCTGCCCACAACGGCTGCGCCGCCCGGGCCAGCGCCACCGCAGCCAGCATCTCGCTCTCGCCCGCGCATTCCAGCTCGCGCAGAATTTCGCCGGTCGCCGGATTTACCGACGAAACTCTCCGTGCCCCGGCTTGTAAATCTGCGGCCATTCCGGAATCTGCTGCTGCGACGTTGCTTACAGTGTTTTGCCGGCTGTGCCTTGCCTGCGGCAGCCCGCCGCCCCCACATCGTTCCCTCCAGCGCCGATTAGTACTCTACATTTACCAGATAGAGCCCGCCAGCTGGTGCCGTGGCTCCCGCAGCCGATCGATTGCAGGCCTGAAGAATCCGTGTCAAATCCTCAACCGGCAACGTCTCTTTCCCCACCAGAATAAAAGTCCCGACCAGATTGCGAACCATATGGTGCAAGAATCCTGAACCCCTCACCGTGTAGACAAACTCCTCTCCCTGCCGCTCCCAAGTCGAAGAAAGAATGCGCCGTAGATTAGAAACTGGTGCACCTTCGCGTTGCTCGGGATCCACCGCCGCAAACGACGTGAAGTCGTGCTCGCCTTCCACCAGTGCCGCCGCACGCGCCATCGCATATTCGTCCAAGGGATAGGGGTAATGCCACACGTACCGTGCCAAAAACGGCGTACAGATTGCCGCGCGACAAATTCGATAGCGATAGGTCTTAGCCCGCGCCGAGTGCCGCGCATGAAAGTCCGCGGCGGCTTCCTGCACCTCCAGAACCCTCACCGAGGGAGGCAATACATCATTCAGCGCCTTCACGAAGTTTGCAGTAGGGACAGCAGACTCGGTGACAAATGTCACAACCTGGGCCAGGGCATGCACACCCGCGTCGGTTCGACCCGAACCTTGCGGCAATACCTTTTCGCCAGTAATTCGTCCAATGGCTGAGGCAAGTGTGCCTTGCACCGTGACAGCATGGGGCTGCACTTGCCAGCCGGAGAAATCCGATCCGTCGTAGGAAAGAATCAGTTTGAGGTTACGCATGCGATCTTTCGAGTCCTTCAGCAGCAGCCTTTCATCCAAAGCATTTCTCAGGCTGCAGTTTCTTACTTTGGCGAAGGAGAGTGGATTTCAACCAGCATTGCGAGGACTTTATCAGTTTCCGTTTTACGGAACGCTCAAAAGGATCCGGCAAATCGGATATACTGTTGCGTCTCATCAACTTTCGCCTCTGGGAAAAATTCCCGCGGTTCGCGAGGATCTTGGCACCGAAGGGCTGGGTGGCGACATTACTTCGCGAAGGCGTTCCGGTACGTACCGTTCAAGGGCTTCCTTTTTCAGGAACCTAGGTGCCTCCAGTTGCGTACTAACGTCTGAGTAGAATTTTCATTTTGCACTGTTCGACAATCTCGCGTCACAACAACTCTTTTTGCTGCAAGGCCATAACGAACGGAGATGAATAGATGCCATTCGCACGCATAGCCTCCAATATCCGGCTGATCACCGCCGCGGTTGTATTTGGGACAATGACGATCGCCCTCAGGGCGCAGGAACCGCCGGCGGCGCCAAGTCCGCAAAATACGCCGGAGGCACGGCCGCTGCCGGTTCTGAACTATTCTCAGCCGGTATCGCATTTTCCGAATCCGATTGGGCCTTACTCGCCACGGCATGTGGTTGCCCCTAATCTCGCCAACACAGCGCGCATTGATTCCCTGATGCACGATGGCAAGGTTTATCTTTCGCTCAATGACGCCATCGCTTTGGCGCTGGAAAATAATCTCGACGTCGCCATCGCCCGCTACAATTTGAACATTGCCGACACCGATGTGCTGCGCGCCAAAGCCGGCGCTAACATTCTCGGGGTCAATGCCGGAGTGGTGCAGAACACTCCCGGCGGTGGCGTCGGCGGCATCGGTGCAACCGCCGGGGCTTCCACCGGCGGTACCAGTCTCGGAGCGGGCGGAATCGGCGCCGGCACCAATGGGTTGGTCAGTTCGACGCTGGGTTTGGGACCACTCATTACCAGCTTCGATCCGGTCGTCACCGCTACCCTGCAGGAAGATCATTCGGAAAGCGTATCGTCGAGCCTGTTTAACGGCGTGCCGATTCTTGCACAGAATACCGGCACAGTGAATTTTTCCTATAACCAAGGCTTTAGTTGGGGTACCAATCTGCAAGTGGGGTTCAACAACAGCCGTATCACTTCCAACGTCCCTTTTAACACGTTCAGCCCGCTCATTAACTCGGCGCTTCGGGTTCAGGTGACCCAGCATCTGCTGCAAGGCTTTGGACTTCCCGCCAATACCCGCTTCATTCACATAGCGAAAAATAACCGCGAACTCACTGACGTTGCCTTTCGCTTGCAGATCATCGATAGTGTCGATCAGATCGAACTTATCTATTGGGATCTGGTCTACGCGTACGAAAACGCCCGCGTGCAAAACGAATCGCTGACCTTCGCCCAGAAAACTTTGTCAGATACGAAGAAGCAGGTTGAGATCGGCAGCCTGGCTCCCATTGAAACGGTTCGGGCGCAGAGTACGGTCGCTCAAGACCAACAACTCGTCACCACCGCGCAAACCAATCTGCAGTTAGAGCAATTGCTGATGAAGAATGCGCTGACCCGCAATTTGAAGGATCCTGTGCTGGCCACCGCCGAGGTGATTCCCACTTCCACGATTGCGATTCCGGCAGAGGAACAGATCCTGCCAACCGAGGATCTGATCAACGACGCATTACGCCATCGCGCAGAACTGGTCGAAACCCGCATCGATTTGAATAGCCGCGATTACAGTAACAAGGCTGTACGCAGCGCCCTGCTTCCCACGCTCGATCTGTTTGCTTACTATGGCGGATCGGGACTTGGCGGCTCACAGAACCCGGCCAACCTCTGCCAGGATCAAACTGCCGAACAGCGGCAGCTCGGCTTCTGCGCTGGACCAAACCCTGACCACAACGGGCAAGTCCTCATTCCAACCGTAGGCTCCACCAGCATTGGTGGGACGTGGAATCAACTCGTGAACTCCACCGCTCCCGATAAAGGCGTCGGCCTGTCACTCAACATTCCCCTGCGTAACCGCGCTGCACAAGCCGTACAGGTCCGCTCGGAACTGGAATACCGGCAGGCTCAAATGCGCCAGCAGCAGATCGAGAACCAGGTCGGCATCGAAGTTCGTAACGCACAGTATGCCGTGCAACAGAATCGCGCCAGCGTGGAGTCGGCCAAAGCCGCTCTCGACCTTGCCCGTCAATCATTGGACGCGGAGCAGAAGAAATATCAGTTTGGCACTTCCACCACAACGCTGGTCCTGCAGTATCAGAGCCAACTGGCGACCGCCGAATCGACCTTGGTGAATGCCACGGTGGCTTATGAAAAATCACGCATTGAGTTGGACCGCTCCACGGGAACGCTGCTCGATCACAATGGCATCAGTGTGGACGACGCCGCCCGCGGCCAGGTCACGCGCATGCCCAACGTACCCTATATTGCTCCGCGGAAGGACTTGCCTTCGGTAGCGCAGCCCGTGCCGCAGGCCACCGCTCCGCAACCACCCCAGTAGGGATTCCGAGAAAAAACCCGGACGCGGTGCTCAGCCGCGTCCAGTTCCTCCCAACAATTCTTTACAATCTGCTGCGGTTTACCGCGCTTCATGCCGCTAAGATGGAATGACGTCCTGCATGACTTGCGCATCCAACCAGATTTTGAAATCTGTCTTGTCTCTCAATATGATGCATGACCGTTCCTGGCCAAGGAGCCGAACTATGTCTTTGTCTTTGCTTCCGCACCAACGAACTGCGGCCCTTTCGCGTTCCGCCGCACTGTTTACGACACTTGTGATTTTGTCCTGCATGCAGTGGGCGCCATCTTTGTGCGCCCAGGATGTTCCCGCCGCACCAGCGCCGCAACCTGCGACGGTTCCGGCACCGCCCGAACTGATCCACTTGCAGGACTACTCGAAGCCGCGCTCATCGTTTCCAAACGTTCTGCAACCCTATCGCGCGCAAGAGTTGGCGCAGCCCAATCTGGCAAACTCGCCGCGTATCGACGCGCTCATGCGCGACGGCAAAATCTACCTCTCGATTGACGACGCCGTCGCCCTGACGCTCGAGAACAATCTCGATATCGATATTGCCCGCTATAACCTCAACATCGCAGACACCGATTACTTACGCGCCAAGTCGGGCGCCAACATCCTCGGCATCAATACCGGCGTGGTGCAGAATACTCCCGGAGGAGGCGTTGGCGGTCTGGGCGGGACGGTAGGCTCCGGCACCGGAGGCACAACCGTGGCCGCAGGCGGCGCGGGAACGGGCACGAACGGCCTGGTCAGCTCCACGCTGGGACTCGGCTCGCCAATCACCAGTTTCGATCCCGTTCTCACCGGCACACTGCAAATCGATAAGAACAACACCGAATCCGTCAGCAGTCTGGCCCCGGTGCCCATACTTGCTCAGAACACTTACACTGCTGATTTGGCCTACACCCAGGGATTTCAGTGGGGCACTACTTTCACGGCTGGATTCAACAATACCCACGTCACGACAAACAGTCCCACTAGTTTGCTGACACCGGATTTGAGCGCAAATTTTCAGGTCAAGATCACGCAAAACCTGCTGCAAGGCTTCGGCGCAGGACCCAATCTGCGCTTCATCCGCATCGCGAAGAATAATCGCGAAATCTCCGACGTCGCCTTCCGTCTGCAAATTATCACTACCGTCGATCAAATCGAGAATATGTATTGGGATCTGGTGTTCGCTTACGAAAACCTGCGAGTGCAGGAGGAGGCACTTACTTACGGGCAGAAAGCGCTCGACGACTCCAAGAGTCAGGCGAGAGTCGGCACCGTCCCGCCCATTCAGGTCGTGAGCGCGCAAAGCACGGTATCAACCGACCAGCAGAACCTGATCGTGGCGCAAAACAATCTGCAACTGCAAGAGTTGCTGATGAAGAATGCGCTCAGCCGCAGCATCGAAGATCCGACCTTGGCCGAAGCCGACGTTATTCCCACATCCACCATGCAGATTCCGCAGCTGGAGGGGGTGGTTCCCACGCAGGATCTGATCAATCAGGCTCTCGACCATCGCGCCGAACTCGTGGAATCGCGCATCGATCTGAACTCCCGCGACCTGAGCAGCAAGGCCGTCCGCAACGCCCTGCTCCCTACGCTCGATGCCTTCGCGTATTACGGCGGATCCGGGGTCGGCGGAAATCTGGCTCTTCCCGCTTGCCCGCCAGGTGCGATCTCCTCCCGGTGCTACACCACTCTTCCACCGCCCTTCGAGGCTACAAATACCGTGGGCTACGGTGGCACGCTGAACCAGCTCGTCAACTCTACCGCTCCCGACAAGGGCGTCGGCTTGTCGCTGAACATTCCTTTGCGCAATCGGCAAGCGCAGGCAAACCAGGTGCGCGCGGAACTCGAATACCGCCAGGCCCAGGTGCGGCTGCATCAACTGGAAAATCAGGTACGCATCGAAGTCCGCAACGCGCAATTTGATGTAAAACAAAATCGCGCCTCGGTACAGGCCGCTCAGTACGCAGTCGACTTCGCCCGCCAGACGCTGGACGCCGATCAGCAAAAGCTGAAAGTTGGACTGACTACGGAGACCGCGATTCTGCAGGATGCTTCCGTGCTGACCACCTCGGAGTCGAATCTGGTTTCCGCAAAAGCGGCGTATGAAAAGTCACGCATCGAACTCGATCGGGCTACGGGCTTGCTGCTCGACCACTCCAACATTGATGTCGCCGACGCGACGCGGGGCCAGGTCAAGCATCTGCCCAACGTGCCTTACGTCGCTCCCCGACAAGATGTAACTCCCGGCAATGGAACGGCTCAACCGCAAGCGCCGCCGACTCAGCCACCGCCATCCTAGCGGTGGCGGCGGCCGGTGATTCTCTGCTCCGGGCTTAACGTTGTATTCTTCCTCCCGTGACCTTGTCCGTCGTTATCATTACCTATAACGAAGAAGTGAACCTCGTCCGCACGCTCGAAAGCGTGCAGCCGCTGGTGAGCGACGGCAAGGGAGAAATCATCGTCGTTGACTCGGGCTCGACCGATCGCACCGTCGAGGTCGCCAAATCGTTCGGCGCAAAAGTTTTCGTTGAAGAGTGGAAGGGTTACGCTGCGCAGAAGAATTCGGCGATCGATAAAGCGACCGGCGACTATGTTCTATCCCTCGACGCAGACGAGGAGGTTGCACCAGATCTCGCCTCGGAGATTCAGAGAATCATGGAGGAACCGCCCCGGGAGCACAAGTTTCGCCAAAAACTTCCCGACGGAACCTCAGCACCGATTTTCGTCAACGGCTTCCACATCCCGCGCAAGAACTACTTCCTCGGCCGCTGGATCAGGCACGGAGGATTCTGGCCCGATCCTAAGTTGCGGCTTTTTCGTCGGCTTACCGGAAAATTCAAAGAAGCCGCAGTTCACGAGGCACTACAAGTCGAGGAATATGGAAATGGCCGGGGTCGCATCGCCTCCACCAGGTTGCGCGGTTCTCTGGTGCACCATTCCTATCCCACGCTCTCCGACTACATCGAGCACATGAACCGCTACTCGTCGCTGGGCGCGGAGATGGTTGCAGCCAAGGGCAAAGTCCGATTCAGCGTGATCAACATTGTGGCCCGTCCGCTGGCAACTTTCCTTTACAACTATTGGTTACGACTCGGCTTTCTCGACGGCCGAGAAGGGCTTCTATTGCACCTCTACCACGCTGCCTACGTCTCGTGGAAATACGCCAAGGCGTGGGAACTTTCGCGGAAGCAGCCTTGATAGCCGCCGGGAGTTGCCAGCCACGTCCCTTGAAGATGATTATTTCCCCTGCCGTCCAGACCGACCGGTCGTTTTTGACTGCACTCTCCGCCTTGCCCGGTTGCGCTTGCTTCCCTATCATCACAACAGAACACTGGGGTTCGTATGGAAAAAAAGCAATCTAAGCCGCGGGTCGCCGAAAATCCCGTGGCTGAGGTTTTCGAGAACCGCCGTTCTTCAGACGCCGAAAAGAATTGGGCGGAAAAAACACTCGCACCTACCCTCGAAAAGGCTCCCGAACGGCCGATTGGGGCGCCCACGGGCATAAATATCGACGAGGACGGACAGGCTCGCTTTACTACTGTTTCCGGAGTACCCATCCGCCGCCTTTATACGCAAGCCGACCTTCCCGAAGACTGGAGCGAGGAGAAATATCTCGGTTACCCGGGCCAGGCCCCCTATACCCGCGGCATTCATGCCACCGGATATCGCGGCAAATTATTTACCATGCGACAGTTCTCCGGCTTCGCTTCGCCCGAGGAGACCAATCAGCGCTACAAGTATCTGCTCGAGCACGGCGGCGGCGGGCTTTCTGTAGCCTTCGATTTGCCCACCCTGATGGGTTACGACTCCGATCATCCGGCGAGCGAGGGCGAAGTGGGCAAGTGTGGGGTTGCGATTGATTCGCTCGAAGACATGGAAATTCTTTTTGGCGGCATCGATCTGGAAAAGACAACGGTCTCGATGACCATCAATTCACCCGCGTCGGTGTTGTGGGCGATGTATCTTGTGGTGGCGGAGAAACAGGGCGCGGACTGGAAAAAGATTTCGGGCACAATTCAAAATGACATTCTCAAGGAGTACATCGCGCAGAAGGAATATATCTATCCGCCGGCGCCGTCCATGCGGCTGGTAATCGATACGTTTGAGTTCGGATCGAAGTTTACTCCACGCTTCAATACCATTTCGATCAGCGGATATCACATCCGCGAGGCCGGGTCGACGGCGCTGCAGGAACTGGCCTTTACTTTGTACGACGGTGTGGAATACGTGGAGTGGGCCAAGCGGCGCGGGCTCGACGTAGACGACTTCGGTCCGAGACTCAGCTTTTTCTTCAACGCGCATAACGATTTCTTCGAAGAGATTGCCAAATACCGGGCCGCACGGAAGATTTGGGCGCAGGTGATGAAAGAACGATTCGGTGCGAAAAACGCACGCACCTGGCTTATGCGATTTCACACGCAAACCGCGGGTGTGTCGCTCCCGGCACAGCAGCCCATGAACAACATTGCGCGTGTAGCCCTGCAGGCCCTGGCTGCGGTGCTGGGCGGAACCCAATCGCTGCACTGCGACTCCTACGACGAAGCGCTGGCCTTGCCCACGGAAGAGGCGGCGCGGATCGCATTGCGCACCCAGCAGATCATCGCCTATGAATCGGGGGTAGCCCACACCGTCGATCCTCTGGGCGGCTCGTATTTCTTGGAAACTTTAACTCTGGAGATGGAAAGGGGAGCGTTCGACTACTTCCGCAAACTCGATGCCATGGGCGGTATGGTGAACGCCATCGAAGGCGGCTATCCCCAGAAGGAGATTGCGGAGGCGTCCTACCAGTACCAGCGTGCGGCTGAAGCCAAAGAGAAAGTCATTGTCGGCGTGAACGAGTTCGTGGTGGAAGAGGAGTCCCCGCACATTCTCTACATCGACGAAAGCGTGGCGCGCCAACAGTCGGCCAAGCTGAAAGCGCTCCGCTCCCGACGGTCGAACGATGAAGTGCGACGCTCGCTCGGCGCGCTGAAGAAAGCTGCTGCGCAGGAGCCGAGAGCGGGCGCGACTGGAACCGTCTCTGCCGCGAACACGATGACCTACATCGTAGACGCGGTGCGCGCCTACGCGACCGTTGGTGAAATTTGCGAGGCCCTGCGGGAGGTCTACGGGACGTATACCGAAGTGAGCATCACCTGATGCCAGCAAGAACGTCCGCCGGAATTCGATGCTTCCACTGACGCAGTCCAGGCGGAACCCCGCGAATTATGGCGCCATTGAGGAAAGCCTCGTCCCCACTTTCGACTATGATTGAGGTCGCAGATTGCGGTCTCACATGACGAAAAGAAAAAAAGAAAACCTTCTGAGCATGCCGGTCAAAAGCCGCACCACCCTGGCTTCCGCCGTGGAGTCGCGGATCTTGCTGCTGCGCCATCAGCGGGTTATCCTCGACACTGATATTGCCGACCTTTACGGGGTGCCGGTGAAGGTTCTCAATCAGCAGGTAAAGCGCAACCGGGAACGCTTTCCTGCGGATTTCGTATTTCGACTCACGCCCAAAGAGGACGCAGTTTTGAGGTCACAACTTGTGACCTCAAAGCAGGGCCGCGGCGGGCGCCGTTATGCGCCCTATGCATTCACCGAACATGGAGCCATCATGGCCGCGACTGTGCTCAATTCCGAGCGGGCGGTTCAGATGAGCGTGTTTGTAGTACGCGCGTTCGTGCGACTGCGCGAGATGCTGGCCACGAATCGCAAGCTCGCCGGAAAGATTGACGAATTAGAGAATCGATTGGACACCCATGACTCTACAATTCAGGACCTGATCGAAGCCATCAAGGAGTTGATGAAACCTGAGGATCCTCCGCGCAAGAGCATCGGATTCCAGATTCCGGCGGGAAACAATAGAGGGTAAGAGCCGGCGTCCGTCCAAAATTAAGAACTTAAGAACGAGCTTGAAAGCGACCAGAGCAGGTTTCACGGTTTGACTGCGATTCGTTTTCTGTTCGCCCAGTAGCAAATCTATGATAAAGATATAAATATGCGAAAAGCGGTCATTCACCTCAAGAAATCCGACCCCGTCATGCGGGCGATCATTGAGCGAATCGGGCCATGCCGCATGCAGTTTGGTCCGCCCGAGTTTCACAGCCTGGCCGAAGCCATCGTCTATCAGCAATTAAATGGCAAGGCTGCCGTCACCATCTTCAAGCGCTTCGCCGCGCTGGCCGGTGAACCGCTCACCCCCGAAGGCATACTCAAACTGAGGGACGAGCAAATGCGCAGCGCGGGACTGTCGAAGCAGAAGTCAGCGTATTTGAAAGATCTGGCGACCAAAACAGCTGCCGGCCTGCTGGATTTCGCGCGACTCTCGGACTTGCCAGACGCTGAAGTGGTCGAGCATCTGATCCAGGTGAAGGGGATTGGCGTGTGGACGGCTCAGATGTTTCTCATGTTCACGCTAAAGCGCGAAAATGTCCTGCCGACGGGAGACTTCGGCGTGCGCATGGCAATGTATAAGCACTATCTCGATGTGCAGCGGGCAAAAGCGACGAAGAAGTCTTCCCCGGGAAGAAAACCTGCAGCAGCTAAGAAAGGCCCCAAGCGAAAGATCACGCTGCCCACCCCCGAGCAAATGGAAAAAATCGCCAAGCGCTGGGAGCCTTACCGCAGCGTAGCCTGCTGGTACTTATGGCAGAGTTTGGATACAAAAACGCTTTGAGACTGCTTCATGAAGGCTCATGTCTCTGGGCTTCGCAGCAGCACTATGATTAAATGAATAACGATGGCTGATCTCAAGATCCGCGTATTAGTCGCCAAGCCGGGACTCGACGGTCACGACCGAGGTGCCAAAGTAATCGCGCGCGCGTTGCGCGACGCCGGCATGGAAGTAATTTACACCGGACTGCGGCAGACTCCGGAGATGATTGTGAGCGCAGCGCTGCAGGAAGATGTGCAGGTCATTGGCCTGTCCATTCTCTCGGGCGCGCACAATGCGATCGTGCCCCGCGTAATGGATCTGCTCAAGCAGAATAAGATGGACGATGTTCTGGTACTGGTCGGAGGAATCATTCCCGATCAGGATATCGAGGCTCTTAAGAAACTCGGCGTCTCTGCCATCTTTCAGCCGGGTACGGCAATGGACGACATTGTGAAGTTCATCCGCGCGAATCTTAAGGACGCAGGAGTACCCATTTAAAGCTCGCAGGTCGCGATCTCCAGAGCGGACCGCCTAGAGTGGGCAATCTGCATCAACTGGGGCCGGGGTTCACCGCGGGGGCACCTTCTTCATAAATTTCTTCTAAATGCCAAATCCAAACTTGATTAGTCTCCGGCAGCAGCTCGAGCAAACCGTCGGCCCTGCGCCGTGGTATTGGAAAACATTTCCGGCATTTCATTCCGCAGCTGGGCAGCGTTTCGTCTGGACGCACCACGGCGACGAAGGCCCGGTAGGCTATGTGGTGTCGCTGGCTCGGGAGCAGGAATCGGATAAGCCGTGCATGGCGTTGAACACGTACTGCCGGCCGTTCCTGGTATCGCCGGGCGGCCTGGGTATCTGGTGTCCGGAGGGCCGCAGCATTCGATTGGCTGCTTTCGATCCGAACGAACTGAAAGGTTTTGACCTGGCGGAGATTGCTGGCTGGTTCAAACCGTCGTCCGATCGCATTTATTCCAAGACTCCCCCGATCGCGGACTTTGAGGTGCCTCTCACATTCGGCCCGGGGATGCACCAGATTGAGGTGCCGCCAGCTCTGGCGACCGTCGATGAACTGATCGTGCCCACCAGCTACAAGGCGATGTCAAATAACGATCCGGCGTTCGCACTTTTCGTGCTGTATCTGCAGGCAGGTCTGGTCGAAGTTCTTCCGCAGAAGTGGTTCACCGGCGCGCAGTATCAGGTGGGGAAACAATGGATTTCGCGCGCTGCGCGCGATCGGGAGTCACATCGCATCTTCGGAGAATGCTTTGGCGCGGGAAGCTTCGTGCTGGAAGACGATGGCTGCCGCCTGGCGGAGTGGATGGAAAAGAAGTCCTGACGTGAATTCCTGGTCAAGCGGATATCGATCAGAGATTTATTTCCTGTTCTCGGAACTGCTCTGACTCCATCCCAGGCCGGAGCGGGAAGAATTTCCTAAACTGATGGGCGCTGAGCCAGTAAGGGCCAGCAGCGTCGTATCTTGCGGGGGACGAAGTGAGCGTTTAAGTCCCAGAGGCGGCTAAATGCCGCCCCCGGGACCGCCGGGGGAGGACCCGGTTATCCGAAGACTGCTCGCTTCGGAATCTTTGGGATGGCAGCCGAATCAATAGCGGCGTTGCTTCACCCAGACACGAACCTGATCCGCGACGGAAAACCGTTGGGTGGGTGCGTCCATGAACTTTGACTCAAGCGCAAAAGCATGGGTCTCGAGCGGCACGCAGAAATGAAGCCTGGTATTTACAAAGCCTCGAACGAAAAGCTCGGTGTAGCGCCCCAATCGCTAATAAGTTATACGATGTTATATTTACGCCGTCAACATAATCTTCCGCGGTAAATCCGGATTCAGCCCGAGGCCCTTTTATTTTCTTTACAATGTTATGTTTACATAGTATACATAACAACCGCATTGCGCAAGTCTCGAAGGAGAGAAAAGCCTGCCGCGCCCCCCCAACCCCGGCCTCGAAGAGTTGATCCTGCAGGCAGCGCGAAAATTGTGGAAGAAGGGGGGGGAGAGCGCTCTCACGATGCGGGCGGTAGCGGTGGCGGCGGGAACGAATACACCCGCGGTGTATCGGCGCTTCCGGGATCGGAAAGATATTCTACGGGCGCTGGTCGAGCGCATTCGTATGGAGTTTGTTGGATCGTTGGACGGCGCCGCCACTCCAGAGGAGGCAGGCGAGCGATACTTGGATTTCGCGCTGCGCCATCCTCACGAATACAAGCTGTTTTTTCAGTTAGAATACGAGCTTTTTTATTCCCACCGATCCGGGCACAAGGGACTCAAGCCGGGCCGGCCTGGGGTGGATGCTATGCAACGAAAGCTAGCGAAAAAGTTCGGAGGAGCTCCTGCGGACTACGCCCGGCTTACCACATCGTTGTGGATGCTGGCCCACGGAGCGGCGATGCTGCTCATCGCCAAGACGATTCTGCCGCAGAACGTGAAGCAGGCGCGGACCATCTTTAGCGCGTCGTTGGCGGCATTGTTGAAGACACCAGACTTGTGACGAGAACTGCCCCGGTCTCAGCTGAGTCCGGCGACCACGAATTGTGCGAAAGTCACTGGACTGAACCTTGCTCTGGGCCCCGGCGCCTGAGGAAAGTCGTGAATCAGGCCGCCGGACTGTGTCGCACCCTCCCTTATGTTGCCCCGCTGAGTTGCGGTTGAGATCTCGAACCCCGTCAGCGTGTGGGAGTAGTGGCTTGCGCAGCGGTGGAGGCTCGCATTCCATTGGCATCGAAGGTGAAAATGCCGACTTCCCCGGGACTGCTGCGAGTCGGGATTTCTTTGCCATTCAGCAGGAAGCTAATCCCGCCGGGGTTCCCCGCTCTCACGATGATTTCGTGGCTGGCGCGAACCGATGTGTGGGCGGGCGCGATCAGCGTTTCTTTCGCGGCGGGCTGGCCGTCGGCGGAGATTACCACCCAAGACGTTTGGTCAGCGCGGATCAGCAGCGTGAAGCTGCGCGGCGAACTGGCGGCAGTGGCGCTGACGTGAGGCTTCGTCACCGGGAGTTTAACGTCCGTACTGGAGGCTAACGCTGCTGGTCTGGGAGCGCGCGCGACGGGCTGCGAGGCAGCGGCGACGACAGGCCTGGTTGAGGCCAGGTCCGGGACTGAAACTGCAACCGTGGGAGCCGGGGTTGAACGGGAAGAGGACGCGGACTGGTCTGCTACGGGCTTATTGTAACGGCGAAGCGCCCACACAGCAAGGATCACCGTAATAACCAGCAGAGCGGCGGCTAGTTTTTCCCAAGCAAGGCGGTGCGAAGCGCTATTGGCGGGG
>Ga0209330_1000078_pt1 | contig 48159 bp, 37 predicted proteins | sample JacPinW_OM2H0_O3_FD_187969 | JGI IMG/M metagenome (GOLD analysis project Ga0209330, IMG submission 187969) | Forest soil microbial communities from Algoma, Ontario, Canada - Jack Pine, Ontario site 1_JW_OM2H0_O3 (SPAdes) (version 2) | ecosystem: Environmental > Terrestrial > Soil > Boreal... | reverse complement strand
CTGGGCCACGAAGAAATTCGCTGCATCATCACCGCTCTCGGCACCGGCATCGGCAAGGACGATTTCGACGCCAATAAGCTCCGCTACCACAAAGTGATTTTGATGACCGACGCGGACGTTGACGGCAGCCACATCCGCACGCTGTTGCTCACGTTTTTCTTCCGTCACATGCGCGAACTGATCGACCGTGGCCACATCTACATCGCGCAACCGCCTCTTTATCGCGTGAAACGCGGCAAGATGGACCGCTACATTCGCGACGAGGGCGAATTTGCTCGCGAGCTGATGAAGCGCGCCACCGAAGAGCACGAAGTGAAATCAAAGGGCGGCAAAGCGCTCGACGGCGCCGACCTCACTCAATTCCTCCTCAACATCCAGGAATACGATCAGGTTGCCGCGAAGCTCGGCCGCCGCCTGCGCGAGCCCAAGCTTGTCGAATTGCTCGCCGATAGCGATCTCGAAAAGAAAACTGATTTTGCCGACAAGAAAAAGCTCCAGGAACTCGCCAAGGCTATCGAAAAAGCGAAACTGGATCTGGAAGCCAAGTTTGTCTTTGACGAAGAGCACAGCCTCCACGAGCTCCTTCTGAAGAACGGCGGAGAGCGCCGCATCAATTGGGCCCTGGCGGGCAGTCCCGAATACAAACGCATGCGCTCGCTGCACCAGCAAATCGCGGTGCACGATCGCCCGCCTTTCACCGTCGGCCACAACGGCGACAAAGTCGTCAAAGACGATGCGCTTGGCCTCCTGAACTACGTTCTCGAAGACGCCAAGAAACAGTTCACCATCACGCGTTTCAAGGGCCTCGGTGAAATGAATCCCGAGCAGCTCTGGGAAACCACCATGAACGCCGAGACGCGTACTCTTCTCAAAGTCCGTCTCGAAGACGCTGTTGCAGCCGAGGATATTTTCTCCACGCTCATGGGTGAAAACGTCGAACAGCGCCGCAAATTCATCGAGGAAAATGCCCTCGACGTCGTCAACCTGGATATTTAAGAAAGACGTGTGGAATTGAAGCAGCAAGCCATGATCTACCAATTGACGTGGAAGATTTTGCCGGGCCTGCGAGGCATCAGTTGCTCTGAATTCAGCGCGACGCCGACAACCACGCCGAACAACGAGCAAGGCGTCGCCTTTGAATGCTCAACTGAAGCCGAACGCGACTCGCTACTGCGCGAGTTAGAGACTAGCTTCGCGCCGCAGCGCTTCTCGAACAACGCTTCCGCATTCGAGACCGTGAAGACTTATGTGCTGGAACGAACAGCACGAAAAACGCAATCTTAACTGAGTAACCACAGATACGGAGAGAGACAAGTGGCCGACGAAATAGATAAGTCAATCATCACGCCGGTTGATATCGAATCGGAGATGAAGAAGTCGTACCTCGATTACGCCATGAGCGTAATCATCGGTCGCGCGCTGCCCGACGTGCGCGACGGCTTGAAGCCCGTCCACCGGCGGATTCTTTTCGGCATGTACGAGCTTGGTCTCACTTCCACGAAGGCTTACCGCAAGTGCGCCAAAATCGTGGGCGAAGTCCTTGGCAAATTCCATCCGCACGGTGACTCGCCTGTGTACGACGCGCTCGTCCGCCTCGCGCAGGATTTCAACATGCGCTACCCCCTTGTCGACGGTCAGGGAAACTTCGGCTCCGTCGACGGCGATCCGCCAGCGGCCATGCGTTACACCGAAGCGCGCCTTTCGAAAGTTGCCGAAGAAATGCTCGCGGACATCGAAAAGGAAACCGTCGATTTCGTTCCGAATTTCGACGAAAGCGAACATGAGCCGGTCGTACTCCCGACCAGAATTCCCAACCTGCTGGTCAACGGTTCAACCGGCATCGCCGTCGGTATGGCAACAAATATCCCGCCGCACAACCTGAAAGAAACAATCGAAGCCGCCATCCTGCTGATCGAAGAACCCGAAACGAATCTGAAAAAAGTGATGAAGCTGATCCCCGGTCCCGATTTTCCAACCGGCGGCTACATTTACGGCCGCGAAGGAATCGAGCAGGCTTACAAAACTGGCCGCGGTTCCTTCCAGGTCCGCGCGAAAGTTGCCATCGAGCAGCGCGGCAAGGATCGCCAGGATATCGTCATCACCGAACTCCCTTATCAGGTGAACAAAGCCCGCCTGATCGGACACATTGCCGAGCTGATTCAGAATAAGAAACTGGAAGGCATCGCCGACATTCGCGACGAAAGCGACCGCGACGGCATGCGCATCGTCATCGAAATCAAGCGCGATGAAGAGCCACAAATTATTTTGGCCCATCTCTTCAAGCAGACGCAGATGCAGGAATCCTTCGGCATGATCCTCCTCGCTATCGTCGGCGGGCAACCCCGCGAACTCGGCTTGGTCGAATTGCTTCAGCTTTTCATCGCGCACCGCGTCGACGTGGTGCGCCGCCGCACGCAATATGAACTGCGCAAAGCTGAAGAACGCGAGCACATTCTGCTCGGCTACCAGATCGCGCTCGATTACTTGGACGACGTGATCCGCGTCATTCGTGGTTCTTCAAGCCGCGCCAACGCCCGCGAAAACCTGCATGCTTTTTTCGCCAACAAATCCATTTCCATTTCAGAAGACGGAAAAGCAAAGAGCTTGGCCGGCGTAAAGCTCAGCAATAAAAAATATGGCCTGGCTACCGAAGTTGTGGGTCTGAGCTTCCCGCAAATCGACGCCATCCTCGAACTGCAGTTGCACCGCCTCACGCGCCTTTCCATCGACGACATTCTCAACGAGCTGAAGCAAATCCGCGAGCACATCGCCGAGCTGCGTGAAATTCTCGCCAGCGAGAAAAAACTGAAAGCCGTCATCGTCGCCGAGCTGCGCGAAGTAATGAAGTCCTATGGCGACGAGCGCCGCACCCAGATTGTCGACCGCGTCGAGGAAATAAAACTCGAAGACCTGATCAAAGACGAAGAGATGGCCATCACCGTCAGTCACGCGGGTTACATCAAACGCACATCCGTTGACGTCTATCGCCACCAATCGCGCGGCGGCAAGGGGCGCATCGGTGCGAAAACCCGCGAAGAAGATTTCGTAGAACATCTTTTCGTCGCTTCCGCGCACAGCTATATCTTGCTGTTCACTTCGAAAGGCCGCGTCTACTGGCTGAAAGTTTATGAGATTCCCGAAGCAGCCGCCGCCACACGCGGAAAAGCTATCGGCAATCTCGTCCGCTTCCAGGAAAATGAAAAACTCACTGCCGTCGTTCCCGCGCGCAATCTGGAAGAAGCGGACCGCTACGTGTTCCTCGCCACAAAAAATGGCACCGTAAAGAAAACCGGTCTCGCGGAATTTTCAAATCCGCGCCCGTCGGGAATCATCGCCATCAATCTCGACGCGGATGATGAATTAATCGGCGCGAAACTCACCGATGGCAAGCAGATGATTTTCCTCGCCAGTCACGACGGTCAGGCCATTCTCTTCCGCGAAACGGAAGTTCGCTCCATGGGACGCGCCGCCGGCGGTGTGAACGGCATGGACTTGGCCAAAGGCGATTTCGTCGTCAGCATGGACGCAGCCCAGCCTGACTTCGTCATCATTCAGAAGGAATACAAAACGGACACCCAGAATCTCGACGAGCTCGAAAGCGACCAGATCCGCGAATCGCTCACCTCGTTGATGCTCACCGTTTCCGAAAAAGGCTACGGCAAGCGCACGCCGCTCGCCGAGTACCGCGTCACATCACGCGGCGGCAAAGGCGTCATCAACTTGAAATCCACCGATCGCAACGGCTCCGTCGTCGCTGCACTCCAGGTCCGCGAGGATTCCGACGTGATGATCATCACCGGGCAAGGCAAAGTGATTCGCGTCCACTCGGGCGAAATTCGCGAAGCCGGCCGCTCGACACAGGGCGTCCGCTTGCTGCGCCTCGAAGAAGGCGACCGCATCGCCGCCGCCGCTTCTATCCTCGAAGAGGAAGAAGCCACCGCCCCCGAGCCGGAGAAAAAGTAGCTCAAGTGTTCGTAGCGGCGGGCTTGCTAGCTCGGTGGCGCGACATAGTACCCCGGGCGGGTCCGAACGCTAGCGCCGGGCCGATCAATTTCCACTTTGATCTCATGATACCCCGTAGGCTCGTCGTCCGGCGGTTGGTATCCCAGCGTGTATTGCGCGTGAAGCTCGCCACCGATTTCATCCATCGCTTTTTGAATTGAATTATCTTTCGCGGTGTTCACGTGCAGCCCGCCTGTCGCCTTGCTGGCTATGGCAAGCGAATTTGGGCCGATCGTATTCTTTCCCGTTTTCACCAGCCAAACGGCGAGCGCCAGCAGATCTATGTTCCCCTGGCCTTGCGCGGCTGCTTCGTTGTCCGGCGTTTGCGCTCTCCCGGGGCCCACTGGAACCGGATAAGTTCCCGTCGGACCCATCTGCGGTCCTTGGTACGGATTTCGCTTCGCGCGCAGATCAGCCATCGCGGTGCTCAAACCAATCGTGTAAATCGTCACGTTCGCCAGCTGCGCGTGCCGCAGGACCTCGCCGAGTGTATCCTCGCTGCCCTCATCCTGCGCTTCACCCACCACTACCAGAATTCGCCGGCGCTGTCCGGGTCGTTGTTCCAGCAACGAAATGCCGCGCGACATTGCATCGTAGAGCCGCGATTGATTCACACCGATGCGCAAGTGATTGATCGTACTTTGCACTCCGTCTACATCCGTGGTGAATTTCTCGAGCAGCTCCACGGTGCTGTCAAAACTAATGACGGCAGCTTCGGCTGTCTGTCCCATTACCGTCTCAGTGAAAATGATCCCAGTCTGTCGTACCGCCGGAAGCATAGGTTCGATGTGCGAACTTGTCTCTACCGCCAGCACCACGGACAGCGGATCTCCACCCAGATCGAAGTGCTCGATCTTCTGCTGCACGCCGTTGTCGTAAACCCGGAAATTATCTTTGGAGAGATCCAGGATCATTTCGCCTGAATGGCTCGTCACCGTCACCGGCGTAATTACTTCGTTCACTCGCACACGTATGGCGTTCTTGCGCTGCTCGGCCGTCGGTGAATCCTCGCGCGGAGCCCCCGGCCTTTGTTTTAGAGGACCCGGCGGAGCCTGGCACCACGCCGGACTGCACGCTGCCAGCAGCCCAAGCACCCAGAAAGAGCGTCCCAACCCACCGCAGGAACGTCTCATTAGCGTAGTTTTCAATAGCTGCATCGAAATTCAGTCTATCTGATTCGCGGGAACTCAGCTGCGTTGCTTGGAATGAAATAGCACGTTGCGCGGCAACTGGCTTTTCGTCGCAACGTTCTCCTAGAATGAATGTTCGCGCTTGTACCGGGGAGAGAACATGAGTCGTCGCAGTCGCTATCCGCAAGAGAAACTAGCCTACGAAGACCCAAGATTTATGGAGAGCCTGGTGGCCCGGCCGCTTCGTATTCTGGCCGAATATATGGACCCCCTAAATCGGCTGCGACTTGCGAATGTAAGTGACACGATCGTGATGTTCGGATCCGCGCGGATTCAATCGCGGGATCGCGCGCTCGAACGCTTGAAGGAAGTGCGGCGTAATGCGCGTGGCCGCCGTACGCTGCTATGGCGCCAGAAAGTCAGCGCTGCGCGGTCGCTGGTTTCCATGTCGCGCTACTACGAAGAAGCACGCGAGCTCGCTCACCGTCTTACGACGTGGTCCATGACCCTCGGCGACAAGCCCCGCCGCTTTGTCGTCTGCTCCGGCGGCGGACCAGGAATCATGGAAGCCGCCAATCGCGGCGCCGCCGAAGCCGGTGGCCCTTCGATCGGCCTCAGCATCCAGCTTCCGCACGAACAGGCCTCGAACCCGTACATCACGCCCAATCTGAATTTCCTCTTTCACTATTTTTTTATGCGCAAGCTCTGGTTCGCGCAGATGGCCAAGGCGTTGATTATTTTTCCGGGCGGGTTTGGCACCATGGACGAACTCTGGGAAATGCTCACGCTGATGCAAACCAACAAGCTCTCCCAACATCACCTGATTCTGATCTACGGAAGGCAATACTGGGACAAGGTGGTCAACTGGCATCACATGGTCCGCACCGGCGTCATTAACGAACATGAATTCAAGATGCTTCAATTTGCCGACAATGTGGACGAAGCCTTCAATCACATCCGCAAGGATCTGGAAGCGCATCACCTCGAAGTGGAATCCGAGTCGTACATCAAACCGACGCGAAAAATGTGAGTATTCTTCGCCGATCGCCCTGAATACTCTGGACCAAAGTCCATCTAAAATAGAAAACGGGGAAGAAGCCATGAGCTTCTTCCCCGTTTTTATTTCCGGCACGAGCACCGCCGGTCTTGAAAAATTAGTTGTTCGAGAACGGCTCGACCGCGAAGACCGCCTGAAAGCGCCGCTTCTCGTCTTGATCGTGCAGCATGACCACAGGCACCACGCGCAGTGAGTGTTTGCACTTCCGGCACGTAGTCGCCTCGCCCTGCAGATCCTGGACGAAGCCATCCGTAAAGTGATAAGCAGCCCGCGGCCGCCTTGCTGCTTTCGTGCCCTTCTCACCGCATTGCGGGCAGGTAAATTCCACGCGATCTTCTAGCGGGTCACGATTCAAAGCCGCCCAACCGGTGTATCGCACGCCGACGGTTTCCATCGATTCTTTTTCCATAAATGCCTCCCCCAAGCCGATCTTACAAAAGTGACCGTTGGTCGAATATTACAATTGCTTAGACGCATGCGGAGCCAAAAGTGATGCAAATTCTCCACGATTTTTACAAGTTACTGAAATCTCAATCCTTATAGTCGCCGGAACGACAACCAAATCCGCGAGGCTCGTGTTAACGAACCCGGAAACCAGTGGCCGCCCCCGGTGTCTATCTCTGGTAGAAATCGCGCGAATTCCGAACAGCTCTCGATTCAAGGGCCGGAGAAATCTCACGGAAGTTGAGTCGGGCTAGTCTCGCTCTGGCAGAGCTTTCGTCGCAAGATCAGTTCCTCATATCCGAACTTTTCCTGGAGGTATGCCATGATGAAGCGTGTGGGATTTTCGCAATGCTTGGTTGACGGCGACGAGCAATCCCTCGATCGGGCGCAGCAGCTCCGGCGAAAGGCGCTACTCGTTTCAATCATCCTTGAGGCAGCGCTCGTGGCAGCTCTGCTCTTGTGGCCGCTCATCACTCCCGGCGAACTATCGCGCCAATTCTTCATCACCCCGGCGCCGCCTTACCACGGTGGTTCAGCCGCAGCACCAAGGCCGTCCCGCGGAAATCCAACTAATCATCGGGATGGCTCCCCGAAGCTTCCCGAAATAATGGTGCAGCCTCCAAGCATTCCCACTCACGTCTCGCAATCACCTTCGGACGGAGCGCCGGGAATAAGCTCCGGCTTTGGTCCCGGCTCAACAAATGTGCCGGGAGGTGGTGCTGGCCTCGGAGACTTCCTGCCTGGCGGAAGCGATTCGGGTCTCCCGATTCCTGTTCGGCCTGCAGCCGCGCCGGAAAAACCTCGCCCTGTGAGCGAAGGCGTGATGGACGCGGCGCTGATTCACAAAGTCCAGCCGCAATATCCCTCTGCTGCTCGACTGATGCATCTTCAAGGAACCGTGCGTTTGCGCGCCACCATTGGAAAAGACGGCAGCGTGAGCGAGCTCGAAGTCCTCAGCGGAAATCCTATTCTCGCGCAGGCGGCTGTCGCAGCGGTCCGGGATTGGCGATACCGCCCAACGCGATTGAACAACGAAGAGGTGGAGGTCGAGACCTACATTACCGTGAATTTCGTTCTGGACCAGAACTGAGCGGAACTCCAAGAGCGCCTCGATTTCTCAAGGCGCCCTCAGATTCAAACCAACAAGCCACTAGAACTTTACAACTATGCCCGTCGAGATCCGTGCATCGTTTTGGCTCGTTCCGAAAACGCTCGAGTGGATCCAATCTCCCTGGAAAACGCGCCAGTGAAACGGCCCGACGATCTTCGCATCAATGCCCCCACCGATCGCAACGGCGAACGACGTATCCGACGATGAAAAGGTCACGACCGTCGGAGGGTCCAGTATCTCCGTGAACGTGCTGCTAACGTGCGCGCCGCCGATCAGGATATGGCCAAACGGGGAAACACGCGCCGGCCACGACACTTGCGGCCCAAAGAGAAAATAGGTCGTGTGAGTGCTCTTGCCGTAATCGCCTGAAAAATCCGCTACAGCACCCAGCCAAGGTGCAAATTTGTATTGCCCCGAAAGTTCCCAACCGTTCTGATTGAAAGACGGAGAATTATCAAAACGCAAATATGAATAGCCGCCGAATACTTCCACCTTATCGGAGTCCTGCGCATGCGCCGTCAAAGAAAAGACAAAAATCAAAGTGCTTAGCAATGCGAGCTTCCTGATCATAAAAGTCCTCCTCGGAGTTATTAAGTTTCCTGCTGCGACGCCCCGATCTGCCCCCTGCAACCCTAATTTCCTGCCCCATCTATAAGTCCCGAGCGCAATCGCTGCGCAAGTAAGATGCCCGCGATTCGAATGGGGTTACCCCAATTTAAACGGATGACGTCTCACGAGGTACTCACGCTGTCACTGGCGGCTGTTAAAGAAGCGGCTCTCCCGAATTCTTCGCGATGATGTCTCTGGCGGCGTCGCGCAAGCGGACAATCTCCTGCCAATCGTTCCCCGCCGCACGGTTCGGCGTTACCAGCGGGCCGAACGTAAGTGTCACACGCCCCGGCCGAGGCAATTTCGTCTTGTCTCGCAGAATCTCCCGCGCGCCGCGCACAGACACCGGGCAAACCGGGCGTTGTGTATCTACCGCGGACTTAAACGCGCCCAGTTGAAACGGACGAATCCCCGTGGTCGCCGTAAATGTTCCTTCCGGATAAATCACAACAGACTCTCCGTGTTCCAGCGCTTTATTCACCTCTTCCGCCTGGCGGATACGAGCTTGCGGATCGCTGCGATCGAATGAAAACTGTCCGCTTCGCCGCGCAATCGTGCGAAACAACGGCATATCGTGAATCTCGCCTTTCACCACGAACCGCACGTCCGCCGGCAGAAACGCAAGGTTCACCACGATATCTAGAAAGCTCGAGTGATTCGGAGCAAATATCCACGGCCCCGACGTTTTTCGTTCAGCCAGAATCTCGCCTCCCTCCACGCGCACTGGCACGCCTGCCACCATGAGCATCAAGCGAGTGCCCTTATGTGTGAACCAAGCCGCCCGCTTTTCATTCCATGTAAGAGCGACGATAGCCCACATCGGAATCAAAACAATCGCGAAGGCCGTCATTGCATAAACGCCATACAGAAACTCGTACGTGTTTTTCGCCGCTTGCTTTATCCAATACCAAGCGTTCGGGCCCGACCCTCGTACTGCCAGCCCGGCCACCTGCATCCATGTCGGTTGCTGACGCTTGCCCAGCTTTCCTTCCAGGAAAAGCCGGCGAGTCTCGCTGCGCCGTAGCTTACCGCTCGACGTTTTTGGGATCGATTGAGGAGGCAAGAGCGTGACCAAATCAGGTGGCATCCCCAGCGCTTCGTTCACCGCAAGCGCAATTTCGTCTTCGATGCGTTTCGCGCTAGCCATATCGCGCACTTCCGCTGTCACCACCAGTCGCTCGCTGCCGGTACGCTCGTCTGGAGCGCCAAACGCAACCACGCAACCCGTCCGTACTCCCTGCACGCGCCCGGCGATCTCCTCCACCTCATGCGGGTACAGATTGCGTCCCGCCTTGATGATGATGTCCTTCGCCCGTCCCGTTATATAAATTTCGCCGTCAGCCCAGTACGCCAAATCGCCGGAGTTCAGCCAGTCGCCATCGCGCATCAATTCCTGCGTCGCTGCGGAATTTCGATAATAACCGCTCGTCGCCGAAGCTCCGCGAAACCACAAACTCCCCTCTGCCCGCTCACCGAGATTGATGCCTTCGCCGTTCACGATGCGAACTTCCACTCCCGGCACCGGCTTGCCTGCGTTCACAAATTCGAGCGGCGCGGCATCATCGGCCCTGGCAGGTTTTGCGTTGCCTCCGGATTCAAACGACGCTCGTTCGATCCGATCTACTTTGTAACCCGCGCCCAGCTTCGGCACCGAAATCGCGAGAGTCGCTTCCGCGAGTCCATACACAGGAGTAATCGCTTCACGGTGAAAGCCGTACGGCGCGAAACGAGTGGCGAATCGTTCAAGCGTTTCCGCGCGCACCGGCTCCGCTCCGTTCGTCGCCGCCCTCCATGAACTCAGATCCAGCCCCTGCAAATCCTTGTCCGGAATCTTCCGCACGCAAAGCTCGTACGCAAAGTTCGGCGCTGGGCTGATCGTTCCGCGATGTTTGTGAATTGCCCGGAGCCACCGCACCGGCCGGCTCAAAAACGCAAGCGGCGACATCACCACTAGCGGAATTCCCGTGAAAATCGGAACGAACCACGCCCCAATCAATCCCATGTCGTGGTAAAGCGGCAGCCAACTCACCGCCACGTCATCAGGTTTTATTTCGATGCCCGACACAATCGATTTGATATTCGCCAGCAAATTCGTATGCGTCAGAACCACGCCTTTCGGATCACCTGTCGAGCCGGATGTGTACTGCAAAAACGCGATGTCTTCGCCGCACGCGTGATGCGCAAGATTTTCCACCGGACGCCACTGCGTCGAAACAGCCTCTTGTGCCGTCGACTCTTTCGCCGCCGTGCCGCTTGCCAGGCTTTGCGCGTTCAACACTTCTCGCAGCGTTGGAACGGCTGGCTTGAGCAGCCGAGCTAGCCCTTCCGCTTGCTTCCATGTAATCAGAAAACGTGCTTCCGCGTTGCGTAGTATGTTCGATTGCCGCTTGGCATATTCCGCGATACGGTCCGCGCGGAACGGCGGATAAATTGGCACCGGAATTCCGCCCGCAAGCAATATTCCCGCAAACGTCCAGAAAAATTCCGCGCAGGTAGGCAGCATGATCGAAACGGTTTGGCCCGGCTCGAGCCCACGGCGTTGCAATTCGGCAGCGACCGTCGAAGCGCGCTCGTAAAGCTCGCCGAAGGTAATCGTCCGTACTTGGTCGTTTTCCTCGTACAGATGAATGTGAGCGCGCGCGGGCTCGCCGCGTCCGCGCAGGCGCAAAATTTCAGTCAAAGTTTCCGCGTTGCGTATTTGCTGCTCGAGGTCCGCGCGAACCGCAGGCGAATATGCCGGCGCAAAAGCGGTCGCCGTTGCTCCGCTTGCCGCGTTCCCGCCGCGCAATCCCGTACCGCCCGCGTTCCCGGCTGCCGGTTCCCGAAGGATGGCGTCAATCAGATCTTGCACCGTGTCGGCTTCAGCCACCACGCGATCAGGCAAACGCACACCGCAAGCGTCTCCTAGGCGCAGCATTAGTTCCACCCGTTCCAGGCTGCCGAGCCCAAGCTCGCGTTCCAAGTGCGCTGCGGCACCTCGTGCCGTTAGCTCTCCTAGTCCGCGCGCTCCGCCCAATTCGAGCATGAGTTGGCGCACAGTATCGAGTGTCTGTGTGCCGACGGCCGCCCTGCGATCCATTTTTGTTCCTGTAGCGCCCATAGATCGTTGCTGAAAAAGATCGGCTGCTGAAACACCAAGGTTTACTTTAGCGAAGAACAAATGATATCGGCGCGGTCAATCCCCGTTCAAATCCCGCGCGGCATCTCTCTACTCGGCCGAGCGTACCACCGCACGTTGACCGGGGCAATCCCCGCTAGGTGAAGCGAACAACCCGCGAAGCCTGTTCAGAGTACGAAGGTACCGGGACCAATTGAACCCTTCGGCCTATCGACCTGCGCAACCTCCGCAGGCAAAATCATTACGAGTTCGGGACCCGCATAGGCTCCGAATCTCTGCACCTCCATCACCCCATGCCCACGAGCGGTCGGCACCCCCACCGGCCGCTCCCCTTTTTCACTGACTCCAAGTCATTCACTCAGCACATCTTTAAATGCTAAGAATCGACGAATGCTTCTTGACTTCCTACTCACACAGTTCTATAGAGTGCCCTCATAAAGGGGTTGTGTAGGCTAGAGGCAAGCGCGGGGGTTGCGTTTGGAGAGGACACTCTGACCCTCCGTTTATTTGATTTCGTTCTAACAAGTCCACGGCCTGCATTCCCTTAGCGCGAATTTTCGCTCTCCTGGGGGGTGGGGTGTGAGATCACTTCGAGCTTTCCTTCTTACAACGATTTGCATCTGCGGTTGGGCAGTTTTCGGCAGTCCCGCACAGGGTCAGACAAATGCTTCACTCCGCGGCACCGTCACCGACCAGTCCGGCGGTGTGATCGTCGGCGCGAAAGTCACGCTGACGAATACCGGCACAGGCATTTCGCGGACCGACACGACGCAATCCGAAGGTGGCTATCTGTTCGAACTCGTCCAGGTCGGTAGCTACAGAGTCACTTTCGAGAAATCCGGCTTTGCCACCTTTGTAAGAGAAGGCATCGTCCTCGAACTTAATCAGAATGGCCGTGTGGATGTCGCGCTGAAGGTCGGGAAGGCCACGGAAACCATTGAAGTGACCGGGAACGTCGCCCAAGTGGACACCACGAGTGCGGTGCTGGGCAAAGTGGAAAACCGGCGGATGATCGAGGACTTGCCCCTCGCCGACCGCGACACGTTGCAACTGGGCCTGCTTCAGGCCGGCGTCTTCAATCCTGATCCGGATGACGGTTCTGGTAACCCATTTTCCGTCAGCGGGCAGCGCTCGGAATCTCTTACCTTTACTCTCGATGGCGCCAACAATACCGATTTCCTGGGAAACAACATCGTCGTCAATCCCAATCCCGACGCTATTCAGGAGTTTAAGATCCTCACCAACAATTACGACGCGCAGTACGGCCGTACCTCCGGCGGAATCGTCAACCAGATCACTAAGTCCGGGACCAACGATTTTCACGGAGTTCTTTTCGAATTTAATCGCAACAACATCTTCAATGCCCGTGATTTTTTCCTGCCAAGCTCGGTGGATAAGCAGACATTCAAGCGCAACGTATTCGGTGCCACGATTGGTGGCCCAATCAAGAAAGATAAGACCTTCTTCTTCCTCGATTACCAGGGCTGGCGCAGCCGGGAAGGTCAAACTTCTCCTATCCTCACCGTGTTGGACCAGAACGAAAGAGGTGGGAATTTCGGTGAGCTGTGCTCTGCCTATGATGCTGGAGGCAACTGCACGGCTGGAGCTCTCGCCGCAGGGGGCACGCAACTCATAAATCCGGTTACCGGCGCGAACATTCCCAATAACAATTTGGCAACCGCGGGCCTGGTTGATCCCGTCATCCAGAACTACATCACGAAATTTTTGCCGATGCCGAATCTTCCGAATAATGGATTCGTTTCATCGCCTACCGCAGCTATAGATCAGGACCAGGGCATCATGCACCTCGATCATCACCTCACGCCGCAGGACACCCTATCCTTCGTTTATGTCATTAACGACCTGCGCGACAACTTTCCTTTCCTCATTAACAAAGGCGCTTCCACCGGCGGAGACGTTCCTATCGGCTCCGGCTTCACCGATGCGGATCGCGCTCAGATCGGAAGTTTTACCTGGACTCACATTTTCAGTCCCACCAAAATTAACGAATTCCGCTTCGCAGCAAGCCGATTCGCTACCTTGCAGGCAGTTCCCACGGACAATACGAGTCCTGCAGACCTTGGATTCACTAACGTAAATCCCGATGACGCGAAAGGCACTGCGCCTCCGATTATTTTCACGAATTCATTCAACCTCGGCCCCTCTCCTCAGGGTCCCACCAGGCTCAAACGCGCCACTTTCGAGTGGGCCGACAACTACACCTGGAATCGCGGCAACCACATAATCCAGCTCGGCGGCGACTTCACTCGTATTCGCCAGAATTATAATTTTGATTTCTTCAACAACGGAAGCTTCGACTTCACTTTCGGGGATTTCACCGGAAACGAAACTGCCGATTTCGTGGGCGGATTCTGGGACAACTATTTCCAGTTCTCGAACGCCGTGTACGGCATCCGCACCGGATCCTATGCCGGCTACGTTCAAGACACGTGGAAGATCCGTCCTCGCTTCACGCTCATCTATGGAGTTCGCTATGAGTACAACGTTCCTCAGAGCGACGTTCACAACAATATCCTCGGCTTCTTCCCCGGTAAGCAGTCCACCAGGTTTCCGGACGCTCCGCCGGACATTTTGTATCCCGGTGATCCGGGTACGCCCAACAACGCCCTCGTATATCCCGATCGTAACAACTTCGCCCCACGTTTCGGATTCGCTTGGGATATCTTCGGCAGTTCGAAGCTGGTAATGCGCGGCGGATTTGGCATCTTCTACGACATCGAAGATGGCGCGCTCAACCTGCAGTTCGGTGGACAGCCGCCTTTTGGCGCTACTTCGAACATCTTCCCGGGAGGTTTCTCAGCCCCCGCTCCAGTCGCGGATCCGTTTGGCGCGTCCGGATTCGAGAATCCGTTTCCCTTTGCGTCTCGCGGCCTTGTGGGAACCTTCCTCTCGCCGAAAATTCCTTTCGCTTTCACTACGTTCCCCCATTTCCGCACTCCCTACTCGGAAAATTTCAATTACGGCTTCCAATGGCAAGCCACCAGCGACACCATGATCGAAGCCGTCTTCGTCGGTAGCCTGGGCCGGAAACTCATAAGCAGCGTTGAGACAAACTTCCCGGTTCCGAGTGTGGAAATGCAGCAGTTGGCCAATTTCGGCTCGGTGAACATCGATTGCGCCCGTCCTCTCGCCGCTTGCGTGAACGGAGGCGGCACGCCCGTGACAGGGCCCAATGCCGGTCCCGACGCTCTCCCGACCGGTGCCACTGAATTACTGACTAACGAGAGCAACGGTCTTTCGGATAGCTATGAGTTTCAACTGACCGCGGACAGAAGGCTGAGCAAACGAATCTCATTCCGTGCCGCTTACACCGTCTCCAAAACTATCGACCTCACCTCCGGATTCCGCTCGCGTTCGGGTCAATATACTGATCCCCTGGATCCCCGACTCGACCGTGGTCTGGCTGACTTCGACACTCCGCAGCGCTTCGTCCTTAGCTGGATTTGGGAGGTTCCTTTTGATGCCGCCGTCCATAGCGACGGATGGTTAAAGAAGGTTGCCCGAGGCTGGCAACTGAACGGAATCGCATCATTCCAAAAGGGCCAACCCACCACGCTCTTTTCGAATTCCAACTCCAGCCAGCAGAACAATTTCCTGGATCGGCCGGACCTGATCGGCCCAATCCAAATCTTTAAGAACCCGCGCAATCAGCATACCTTCGGGCCCGACGATGCCGACTGCGTCGGATCCAGCGGTCCGGTGAGCGGCCTGTTCTGGTTCAACCCCGATTCATTTGACTGTGCCAATGTTCCGATCTTCACTTTCGGAAACATGGGCCGCAACGTGATTCGCGGCCCCGGCATCAACAACTGGGATCTGTCCATCACCAAGAAAACTTCAATTACAGAGAGCAAGTCGTTGGAGTTTCGCGCCGAGTTCTTCAACGCATTCAACCACGCTCAATTCCTGAACCCGGATAACCAGGGATTTAGCAGTACCTTCGGCCAGATCACTGCCGATCGCGGTCCGCGCATTCTGCAGTTCGGACTGAAGCTGTACTACTAAGAATCCCGGTTCTCGCTAGAAATGAAAAGGCCGCGACGACTCAAGTCGTCCGCGGCCCTTTTCTTCGATCTCACTCCGTCAGAGAAAACTTCGACGATGCAGCAGGCTCCGCTCGTCGGGAAATTTCTTGGGGGAAGGAATCTCTTGAGGAACGATTAGCGCCCCCGGCCCATCGGCCGGTAAGTCGCCAGCGGACGCGTCCGCATTCGAAACCGCGGCGGCAATGGCGGCGAAACTCTATGCAGCGGGGCCCCGCAGTTGCTGCAACATTCCTGCGGTGTGTCTTCCACTCGCAACCAGCGTCCGCGCGTGGAGCACTCCGGATTCAAACATTGCGCCGTCCACCCTGGAAGCTGTTGCATTTTCCCCCTTAGCGCGCGGCGTTCAGCTGCAAGTAAAACGAGCAACCACCGCCGCGTTGCCTCGAAAAATTAATGCTACCGTAATATTGGCGAGATTGTGCGCTGAGGGTCCTAGTGTGTCAAGAAAAATGTACGCAATTAGTTGTGGCCCGCTTCCAATGAAAATTTCTAATGCCGATGATCGTATTCACAGAAGTTTGGAAAATATAACGAATCACTTTAACTGACGAATCGCGGAAGACCTTTTTTGCGCTAGCTTTCGCCGCCAAGCAGTTTAGTCGCGGTTCGTAGCCGGAGCAGCGGGCGGAGGCGGCGCGGACGCTGCCAGCCTCGCTTGTATCTCTTCGATTTTTTTCCCCGCGTCGGCTATCTCCTGCTGCTTCACCGCGATTTGATCCTCTTCATCCTTCAGCGCCGCGCCGCCTGCAGCATCGTTTTCATGTTGCGGATTGCTCAGGTACGTCTGCTGGTCCAGGGCGTATTTTCGCTGCGCAATATCCAGGTCCGTCTGAAGGCTTTGTAGATGCTCTTTAGCCGCCGCGAGTTCGGCCGCAATGGCTCCGGTTTTCTCCGGAGCAGGCCCCTTGTCTGCCGCGCCCGCGGGCGCTTGCCCGTTCGCCGCGACAGCTGGTGCAGTCCCGTTCGCCGTCCCCGCCGTTGAATTGCCACTGTTGCCCGCGTCGCCCGCGGACGCGTCAGCCCCGGCTGCCGCCGTTTCTCCCACTACGCTTACTCCATTCGTCTTCGGAATATCGTCGTTGTTCCATACATGAGCAGGCTTAGCCGCATCCTTCTTCTGCTCGCGCGCCCGCCGAGCCGCTTCTGCGACAGGATCCGCCTGCGCTTGCTGCGTCGATTGTTGCTGCCCCGCCACCACGCCCAGCGGCATAACCAGCAGTATCCCCAGTCCCCAGTACGCAATTTTCATGGTCCATCCTCGGCTACAACAACGACACACCTTGCCACACGTCTATCCTAGCCGCTCCGCGCCCCGCCTTGGCGATCTGCATCCTCCTCCGCACCCAAAGAGGCACCCTGTCCTTCCAGTCAGTAGCGCTAAAATTCGCTATTCGCAACGGCTCTCGCGCCTGCTGCCTTCAAGTTTGTAGCTGTCGCTTCCGCCCGAGCACCGCGACCGTTGCGATCGCCAGCGTGAGCGCAAAATAGAAGAACGGCACACGCGTCGCTGCCGTCCCCGGCGCCGAACCCATGAAATCCAGTCGCAACGTAGCGTGCATCGGCCCTACATACCACAGCAGCGTATAGACTATTTCGAATAGCTTGCTTGACCCGCTCCACACTCCCATCGCCAGAGCCAACGTAGGAATAAACAGCGCGCCAATCAGCCACGCGATCAACTCGCGCCAATCTCCTTGGAATAAAGCGCGTCCCCCAAATCCGCTGCCGGTAAGCACCGCAAGTACCACGCCTGCGAACCACACTGCCGGAAGCTGTCGCGCAATCGGATGTGGCGCGGAAAAAAGCAACTGGCTGGTTTGATCGCGAACTTCTCGCACTCCCATGCTCGACCACATCAATACCGGCCACAGCCACGCGCATGCCAGTAGTATCCCGCGCGCCGACGCGTCAGGCGTCGCCGCACAAGCGATAATCAGCCCGGCTGCTACCGCATACCACCACCATTTCCTCCCTTTCAACATCAATCGCAGTTCCGCTACAAGTATCGCTCCAAATCTGAAATCACCAGCCCTCGTTGCAAGCGGCGTCAGATGAGTTACGTGAGTCGGCATTTGCATCGCCGCTACGCTCTCGAGCGCATCGCCGGCTTCCGGCGCAGCCACACCTCGCCAGCGTTCTTTAGAGGGATCGAATCGATCGAATAACATCGCTGCCAACAAAGCGATTGCTACTGCCGCAGCCACCCATAAAAGTCTCGCGAACACCAAACTCGAAGTCCAATGCACTCCGTCCCACCGAAATGTAGACGCGGCCTTCACAGCGGTGTTGGACTCAATCGAAAGCGAAAAACCATTGTGATCCGCCGGCCCCTTGGCCGCCGCCCTCAGGCTGCTCCAAATAACCGACAATCCGGACCAGTCAAAAAATTGCGTCCCGCCGTTCTTAGCTCCGACAACCGGAAGCGTCAGCGCCGCCGTCCACGCAAAAAAATACACAATATTTCCGAATCCGCCGCGCAGCCACGGAATCGTCTCGAATAAAACGGCGATCGCTGCCACCACCGCCATCGCCGGCAACGCGATCAACAAAAACGGAGCCAACAGCTTCCAAAGTTCTACGTGTGAATCTTCCGCATGCCAGAATTGCATGACGATTCCGGAAATCGGCAGAATCACCACCATCGCCGTGAGCACCACAAAGTTGCTGATCGCCTTGCCCATCACGTACATCGTCTTCGACATCGGCGTCGAAGCCAGAATCTCGCCCACGCGCGTCGAACGGTCCCGCTCGATCGTGTTCTTCACCACATAAAATCCCGCCAGCGTTAGAAACGTGGTGGAAACCAGTGCCATCAGCCCGCCAATCCATGCCGAATTGAAAACGCCGCGCGAGTCGTTCACCCGCATCACCAGCCGCCCCGTCGCCGCCGCGTATCCCAGGTAGAGAGAAATCCCCATGGTGAAAAGAAAACTGTAGCGCCGCACCCGTTCCAGGAAATCCGCGCGGGCCAGTTGGTAAAGAATCCTGCCGTGGCTTGCGCCGGAGCCGTTCATGCCGCCACTCCCGCTCGCTGGCTCGAAATGCAATGCAAGTACGCGTCCTCCAGCGTAGGCGCCGCGAGCTCGGCTTCCGCTCCAGGCCGTTCCGCGGACACGACTCGCACGTGCACCCCATCCGTCCGCCGCGCGCTCGAAGAAATCAGAAACCTTTGTTTTGCCGCCGGCACTTCCGCGCTCGCGATCACCCATTCCCACACTTTCCCTTCCACCGCGCGCAACAAGTCTTCCGGCGCAGCGTGTGCCAACAGCCGGCCGCCTCCCATGATGGCGATGTCCGTCGCAATCGCTTCAATGTCTGAAACGATGTGCGTGGAAAAAACCACGATTCGCTCGCCCGACAGCTCCGACAGTAAATTCCGAAATCGAGCGCGCTCCTCCGGATCCAGTCCCGCTGTCGGCTCGTCGACGATCAAAAGCTCCGGATCGTTCAACAGCGCTTGCGCGATTCCCACCCGCTGTTTCATTCCGCCCGAAAATCCGCCCAGCGAACGGTCGCGCGCTTCCGCCAGATTCACCACCGCCAAAAGTTCGTCAATCCGTTTACGCGCCGACGCCGCATCCAGCCCCTTCACCGCCGCCATGTATTCCAGAAATTCCAGCGCCGTCAGATGCGGATACACGCCGAAATCCTGCGGCAAATATCCCAGCACGGATCGCAATGTGTCGGGAGCCTGCGCGATGTCCGCGTCGTTCCACAGCACGCGTCCCGCCGACGCGCGCGTCACCGTCGCAATGATCCGCATCAGCGTCGACTTCCCCGCGCCATTCGGCCCCAGCAACCCCACCACCCCCGGCCTCAGCTCCAGCCGCAAATCCCGCAACCCCCACACCTTCCCCGCATACTGCTTGCTCACCCCATCAATCACCAGCTTCATAAACCGCCCTCTCCTTCGCCACCGCCGTCTGCTTCACCGCAGCCGATTCGTTCGCAAACGCGAACCTGCCGCATCAATGCCTTGCGCGAGCCCAACGCCGCATCAATACCTCGCCCTGGACTCATGCCGCCTTTGCTCGCGCCTAATACGCGTTTGAGAATCTACAGCAGTAACGCAGTATCCACGGAATTAGTTTCAATCGCATGCAGCGTCTCGACCCTTAACTTGTCGTTCCGCTCAACTGCATGTAGGTAGAGGATCGGCGCGCGCAAGGAATCTGCTTCAGCTGTTGCTCTTTCTTAAAGTTGTCATCCCGAGCGAGGCTTGTCTTTCGGCCGACGAGGGACCTGCTTCTGGTTCGCGGATTTGCACCGCGCACCGTGTTTGTGATGTGGTGTCGGCGCTTTGAGAATTTAGTAGTGTCGGAACGCCATGCGGTTTTTTACGACCTGGAACGTTTTAAAAGCTAACCGAGCCTTAATGGTCCGGATATGGTCGCTGTATCCAGTTAGCCTTTCATCGATGTCCGCCCGCAACGTATCGCATAACGGCCCGACGATAACCTCACGCAGTTGGACCAAGCCGTCGAAGGGGTAGAAGTAGTGATCGCCTTCACGTTGGTCCAAGCGAAACCAGTTGCGCCACTCCTCTTCATACTGCCAATCCTGGAATTTCGTAAACAGAAGTCGGTCCATGTCTTCGATGGTCGGCGGAATCTTAAGTCTCGGACGCCGAGACGCATAGCTGATAGGCTTTAGGCCGCGGTCGTCCACGTCAAACCCGAGACAGATACCGCGGTGCTTATCAGCGTAATGGCTCCACAACAAGGGGTTGCTCCACCGCTTGCTAAAACAGATCATTCCGAAGCGCTTGGCCATATCTACCTTGAAGTCGCGGAGAGGTTTTCGGAGTCGCTGATCCCTCTGAGACCCACACCAGAGCTCGAAGGGATCATTCAGTTGGTCTAGTTCGGATATTTTGATTCGCCGCTTTGCGATATTATCCAATGCCCATTTCGTCGGCAGGAAATGATACACACGCATAGCTGGCTCAGCAAAACTCTAACTGTCTCGGTGCCAAGAGAAATAGCTCTGCAGTTTTTCTGTACATCCTTCGAATCTCACGCATGTCTTCTTCTCCGAATCTCCCTGTTTCAATTTCAAACAACTGACGACTACCGATCAGGCAAGCCTGCCAGCAAAGCGGGAAAAACAGTAGCGTATCCTGGTCTTGCATGGCGGCCGCAAGATCTGAATGTCTCCCTCTAGAGATAAAAGGTATCTCGGAAATGATGAACGGCGTAGCGGGTGAATCGCAATATCGGAGAGCCCAGTTGAAATCATTCAGCCACGCAGCTCCCTTCTGTATTTCATTACGCATTTCAGCAATAGTCCAATTCCGGACGAAAGCATCGGGGAGCGGCTCCGGCGTCATCGAGCGAAGCTTTACACTCTTACGGTCAGGACTGACTCCTTCGACGATCCAAGCGCGAAGGTTTTTCCCTTCTACACGCTTATGGTCAAAAAACAGAAGGGACCTAGCCCTCATCATCTGGGCGTAACGCAATAAAAAGTCACGATGATCTCTCCAGTTTTTGAAATTGTTCAAAATCAAATCCTGTCGGACTCTGGGAAAGGTATTCTCAAACTGCGCGAAATCACTGTCAGCATTTCCCAGGTGAATCTCATGCGTGGCGTAGTCGTAGAACCCGTAGCGGTACCCTACTTCTCCGGGACTTCTTTCGGACCAAATGTTGCTTTGAACGTCGAAGTGCCACAGAGGCTGTGGATGGTCGATTCGTTCAGGATCAATGAAGCCACGAAGATAGCCTCGAGGGAGATAGTGATCCTTCCTATTCCTCTTGAAGTTTGATTCACTCACAGCGGTCTTTTCCATCAGCGCAGTCTAGCGAACAAAAAGCGAATATACAAGTTCAATGAATCGCCGTTCAGCTATTCCGAGAATAGAACCGCTTCGCAAAGTTATGCTCACACAGACACATCCTTGAATTTCGTCGAATCACGTGCTAGCGTTTCTCGTGTTTAAAATTGAATATCGTCGAGCGCTTCAACAAAACGCGATCCCAGCACTTTGCCCGCCCCAACTCTCGAACTTTCCACCTGTAGATTCCCTGAATCCCGACGGGACTCGCCCGGCGGACACTCGCGAATGGAGCCGCCGCGCTAGAACCAAGCCGTCAATTTTGTGCTCCGCGGCTGCATTTCTACCCGGCTTCCCCAGAGCGTTTTTCGCGAAGGGTTCGGTCTGCCCAAGCGCATTTCTACCCGGTTCTGCCAAATATGTAGAAAACGACGTAACTCTCTCAAAACAAACGACCGCGAAATTTCTACCCGGGGCCACAACCGCACCGCGAGGGTTACGTCAGGGCACGGCTTTTTACCCTGAGCGGCGAAGGGCAGCCGTGCCGTCACTGACTCGCCCTGACGACAAAAGTTCCATCCAATCCAATTACTCCTTTCGCGCAGCTTCACCTGCGCGAGCCTTCGCTCGTGTACTTGATCCTGGGGTGACGAACGTGAATTTCGGGCCATTTCAAACCGGCTTCCTCGGAGCATTTTTCGCGACGAATTCGGTCCGCCCGCGCCCATTTCTAACCGGTTCTGCACCACAAACAGAATCGTCTGTAACCCACTCAAAACAAACGATCCGCCCATTTCTAACCGGGGCCAGAACACACATTAAGGAATTTCGCTTTCGAAGCTCCCTTGGCCACTCTCTCGCTGAAAAAAGGACAACAAACTTGGCGACTTACAAATTGAAGGCGGCTTTGGTGCTTGTCGCGATCTTGAGCGTTTCGCTGGCCTTGAGCCCCACTCTTGCCGCGCGTCCGATCCAGCCGTCCCCACTCTTTGCCCCGCAATCCGGCGCGCCATCGTCCACCGCGCAGGCACCCTCTTCTCCGGCCGCCGCACCGCAGCCATCCGAAAAAAGGGTTACTGCGTACACTCTTCCTCCCGAAACTTACAAAAAAGCGCGCGACCTGAGCCGCATTCATTTCCGCTTCGCCATCATCAGCTTCTTTTACGGCATCTTCGTTTTGTGGCTCATCCTGCAACTCAGGCTCGCGCCAAAATATCGCGACTGGGCAGAGAAATTCTCGTCCAAGCATTGGCCCCAAGCTCTCGTGTTCGTCCCGCTGTTTCTTATAACCGCAGCCATCTTCGGCTTGCCCGCTGACATTTATGAAAACTGGGTCGAGCGAAAGTTTGGAATCTCCATTCAGAGCTGGGGTTCGTGGGCATGGGATTGGACCAAGGGCCAGCTCATTGGCATATGTCTTGGCATTCTTCTCATCTCCGTTCTTTACCGCGTGATTCGACGCAGCCCGCGCCGTTGGTGGTTTTATTTCTGGCTTATGTCTTTGCCCATTGCCGTTCTTCTTGTTTTCCTCCAGCCCTTAGTTGTGGATCCCATGTTCCACAAATTCGAGCCGCTAGCGCAAAAAGACCCCGGCCTCACCGTCAGCCTGGAACAAATGGTTCAACGTGCCGGGCAAACTATTCCGCCCGAGCGCATGTTCTGGATGGGCGCCGGCGAAAAGACCACGGGACTGAACGCCTACGTCACGGGCCTCGGCGCATCCAAGCGCATCGTGGTTTGGGATACCACCATCTCCAAGATGACTACGCCGCAGATCGTCTTCGTCGCCGGACACGAAATGGGCCACTATGTCCTCAACCACATCTGGAAAGGTTTGGCATTCGCTGCGGTGATGCTTTTGGTTCTTTTTTATCTGGGCTTTCGGACTATTGGCTGGGTTCTAGCGCGCTGGGGCGGCCGCTGGGGTATTCGCGGCTTGAATGATTGGGCTTCGTTTCCCGCGCTCTTGCTCCTGCTCTCCATTTTCGGGTCTATCGCGGGACCCATCAGCAACGCTTTCAGTCGTCATGACGAGCATCAAGCGGACCAGTACGGCTTGGAAGTAACGCACGGCCTTACGCCCGACTCAGCCCAGATCGCCGCACAATCGTTTCAAATTCTCGGTGAAGTGGATCTCTCCGATCCCGATCCCAACCCCGTGAACGTATTTCTGTTTTATACGCATCCGGCTATCCCTGACCGGATCATTTATGCGCTTACCTACAATCCCTGGGCGAACGGCGGATCAGGCGAGTTCGTGAAATGATTTTTAGCAATTTAGCGAACAGCGCTAGCGGCGCGCGTCGATCCTCATGCGGATTCCGTTCCGCGGACGAAGGGTCACCAGCGGCTCCGGCACAATCTTCTGTCCCGCAACAAGTTGCAGCTGAAACTTTTGCGCGATCGTCGCAATCACCAGCACCGCTTCCATCAAAGCAAAATTCTGACCGATGCACCGCCGCGGCCCGTCGCCAAACGGAAAATACGCCCCAGCAGGCAGCCGGTCTTCAAGACCGTCCAGCCAGCGCTCCGGGCGAAACGCTTCCGGATCGTCGAAGAATCGCCCATCGCGCTGCATTACCCATTGAGAAAAAATCATCGTCGAGCCGGTCGGAAACTCGTACCCTCCAATCGTGGACGGCGCGATGGAAGTCCGCGCCAAAATATACGCAGGCGGGTACAGCCGCAGCACTTCGTTCACTACCGCCAGCAAGTACGGCAACCGCCCGAGGTCCGCAATCCCCGGCGCTCGCCCCCCGAGAACATCCCGAAGCTCTTCATGCAGCCGTACTTCGGCAGCCGGATTTTTGCTCAACAGAAACCACGCCCACGAAAGCGTCAGCGCCGTCGTTTCATGCCCCGCCAGAAACAACGTCATTGTTTCATCGCGAAGCTGCTTGGGAGTCATCTGGCTGCCGTCTTCGTCCATCGCCGACATCAGCAGCGAAAGCAAATCCTTCCTGTCGCCGCCAGTCCCAAGATTCTTGCGCTCATCGATAATTCTGTACACCAGCGAATCCAGAAATCGTATTTCGCGCTCGGCGCGGCGGTTCGCCGGCGTGGGCCAGCTTACCGGAACTTTGATGGGGTAACGCGCCTTCCGCAGCGAATACCGCACCAGAAAATCCAGCGAACGCCCCACTTGCAAAGCTTCTCCCGGCAGCGTAGTGCCAAACAGCGTGCGAACAGCCGTCTCCAGAGAGATGGCCATCATCTCTTGCGCGATATCGCGCTCCTCCCCATCCCCCCATTTGCGGATTTGGATCTCGGCGCTCTCCACCATCGTCGAGGCGTACTCGTTGATGCGGCTCCGGTGGAACGCGGGCTGCGCCAATCGTCGCTGACGCCGCCAGAAGTCCCCTTCGCTGATTAACAGCCCCTCGCCCAGCAAACGCCCGGTAACGTCCTTCGTCAACTTGCTCTTATGAAATTTGCTCTGCTGAATTAAGTTTACTTGCTCGATGTAGTCGGGATGATTCAGCAGGATGCGGTCATCAGGCCCGATCGGTACTCTGACGATGTCGCCGTACTCGCGCGCTAGGCGCTGCAGCGTCCCGAGCGGGTCGCGCAACACCTGCAACGCCATGCCCAGGAGCGGCAATCCCCTAGGCCCCGGCGGAACCCGCTTCCCGTTAGTGGATGTCTTGTCCTGCATGCTTATCAACTTCAAGTTCTGCGAACGCTTTCTCCTCTTTGCGACACGTCTTACCTTACTTGAGTTCGCAAATCTTTGCAGCTTCGGCACTGCGTCGCGAATCAAATGGCGAAGCGGTCAACTCACAGCCACCCAAGAAGAATTGGGGACGCGTTGGTGGTTTCAGGATGTTTCGGTAAGATACTCTCCAAGGGGATTTCGTGGATTTCGAACCGCCAGAGTGGCTCGCGCAGATCGAGGGTATTCTTGAGACGCTGAATGAAGGCGTGATCATTGCGGACGATTGTCCCCAAATCATTTTCGCCAATGCAAATTTCGAAGCGATGACCGGGATGCCACGCAGCGATTTTATCGGATCGAACTTCGACAAGTTTTTCACTCCGGAAGAAGCGGAAACACTCAACAATCACCGGGACAGAGGTATGCAGGCGGGGCACAACCGCTTTGAGTTCGTATTACCGCGCCACGACGGCAGCCGACTCCCGGTGATCGTCAGCGCCAGGTCCATTGAAGACCCGGACGGCCGCCGTTTTGCAATTGTCACCTTCATCGACATCTCCGACCAGAAGCGAGCCGAAGGGAATCTCCGTACTGCCAACAAGCAGCTCGAAGAGCGTCAAAAAGAAATTGAAGAAGATCTCGTCCTTGCGGCGCGCGTGCAACAAAGTCTTGCGCCCAAATCATTGGTTTGGGGAAACGCGCACGTAGAGACCTATTACCACCCCGTTCGCACGATCGGAGGCGACTTCGGCCTGGTGAGCCCCATGAATGAGGATCTCCTCAACCTGCTGGTCTGTGACGTTTCCGGGCACGGCATTGGTTCCGCCCTCGTCGCCAACCGGATTTACGCCGAAACCATGACCCAGCTTCGCAATGGAGCGCCACTCGGAGCCATGCTTCGACAATTGAACCGCTTCGTCATGCACAATATCGGGAGTTCTGTTTTCTTTTTCACGATTGCGGCCGCGCAATTGGACCGCGCCGGGCGGCGCTTGCTATTTGCTGGAGCGGGCCATCCTCCGGGCATGATCGCTCACGACGGAGCCGAGCCACGCTTGCTCGAGTCGCGCAGTATGGTCTTGGGCGCGCTTCCCGACGCCGTAGGAGCGGAAGCCACCTTGGATGTAAACCTCGAAGCGGGGGACCGCGTCGTGCTCTATACCGATGGGATCACGGATGTTTTCGATTCGGACGGCGAAATGCTGGGAATTGAAGGTGTACAAAAAATTGTGCGCGAAACTTCCTTGCTCCCTTTCAAACAAATGAAGCATGGAATCCTCGATCGTGTCGCTGAGTGGCGCGACGGTCCGCCGACCGATGATGTGTCGCTCGTGCTGGTCGAAGTCAACTAGCCTATCCGCTGAAAAGATAAATCCTGCGATGGCCAATCTTGAGTTCGTCCGCGAGTTTGCAGTTCCAGCGAAAGAGATTTTCGTTTTCTTCGTTCCGCAACGCATGGCGCTTTGGTACGGCGCCGAAATGAACAGCTGCTTTGAAGTGCAGGGAGGAGCATCAGACTTTGCCGTCGGCCAGAAAGTTCGCATCACCGGCCGGCTCGGCAACCGCGACGTGACATTGACCGCGGTCATCACCGCTTACGAATGGGAACGCCTACTCGAATGGCAGTTTAAAGACTCATACGACGTGCGCGGAAAGCAGCGCTGGGAATTCCAGCAAGTGGGAAGCACCACCAGGCTAACGATGCGCGATCAATACGAAATGCCCGGCCGACTCGGCAGAATTGTGGATCGACTCTTTACACGCTACGGAGTAGCCGCGCGCGATCGTTCCTGGCTGGACCGCCTGCAACACCTTGCGGAGCGCCGATAATTTCAAACGCCCACTACACGCAGGAATCGCTTCTTGCCCACTCGCAGTGCCAGCAGATCGCCGGGATTCAAAACGATCGTGCGCTTCACATCTTTTTCGACTTGGCCATTTAGTTCTACAGCGCCCTGCTTGATCAGTCGCTCTGCCTCGCTTCTCGAAGTCGCAAGTTGCGTTTCGGTCAAGACCGCGAACAGCGGGCGCGTGCCCCATGCCAACTTCAGTTCAGGCAAATCCGTAGGAGCTTTTCGGTCGCGATAGACCAACCGAAACTCTTCAGCAGCTCCCTTGGCGGCTTCTTCCCCGTGGAAACCGGCCACAATCGTATGCGCGAGCTGCATCTTCGCGTCCATGGGGTGCAGCACGCCCATATTGACTTCCTCTTGAAGCCGCACAATCACGGGCGGCGCAAAATCCGTGAGCAGCTCGTAATAGGACCACATCAATTTGTCCGAGATTGACATAAGCTTCCCAAACATTTGGTCCGGCGCTTCAGTGATACCGATGTAGTTCCCCAGGCTCTTTGACATTTTGCGCTCGCCATCGAGCCCTACCAGAATCGGCATTGTAAGCACAACTTCTCCCGGCAGGCCGTATTCGCGCTGGATGTCGCGGTGCACCAGCAGATTGAATTTCTGCTCTGTGGCGCCGAGTTCGACGTCTGATTCGAGCGCCACGGCATCGTAAGCCGTCAACAGCGGATAAAGCAGTTCGTGAACGGAAATCGGCAGGTTCTTGTCGAGGCGCGAACGAAAATCCTCCCGCTCGAGCATGCGGGCGAGGCGATATTTCCCGCAGAGCTGAACGACTTCCGCACTCGAAAGCTTCCCCAGCCACTCGCTGTTGTAGCGAACCTCCGTTTTCTTTTTGTCGAGGATCTTGAACACTTGTTCGAGATAGGTCTTTGCGTTTGCCTCCACTTGTTCACGCGCCAGAGGAGGACGCGTTTCGGATTGGCCCGTGGGATCGCCAATCATGGCGGAAAAATCGCCGATCAGAAAAACTGCCGTATGCCCCATATCCTGAAATTGCTTGAGTTTGCGCAACACTACTGTGTGACCCAGGTGAATATCCGGGGCGGTTGGGTCCACACCTAGATACACGCGCAGCGGCTTCTCTTCTTTCGCGGACTTCTCGAGCCTGGCTTTCAGTTCGTCCTCGCGAATGATTTCTGCTGCGCCTTTTTGCAGATAGGAGAATTGCTCTGAAACCGGCTTGAACTTTGGGGAAGGCACTATTTTTTCTCCTGCGGTCTTTCAGGAAGGATCAACACGCGACGGCCGTCGATTCGATATCTACCTTCGAGCACGACGCACACAGCCTCCGTATAGATGCGATGTTCCTCGCGCAAAATCCGCTCGGCGAGCGTTTCGGGAGTGTCGCTATCTTCGATTGGCACACAGGCCTGCAGCACGATCGGCCCCGCATCCAGATTCTCATCCACAAAATGCACGGTACAGCCCGAAAACTTCGCGCCATGTTCCAACGCCTGCCGCTGCGCTTCCAGCCCGGGAAACGCGGGCAACAGCGACGGGTGAATGTTGAGTATGCGATTGCGAAACGCTGCCACGAATTGGGGCGAAAGCAATCGCATGTAACCCGCCAGGCAAACCAGATCCACTCGCTTTTCCAGCAGCGCCGCGATTACCAGTTTATCGTAAGCCTCCCGCTCGAGGCCTTTCGACGAAATTACACGCGCCTCGATTCCAAATGCGCGCGCCTTTTCAATCCCCCGCGCGTCTTCCCGATTGCTCAGCGCGATGGCAATTTCGGCGTCCGGGATACGCCCGGCTGCGGCGCTCTCCGCCAGCGCTTCAAAATTCGAGCCGCGCCCTGAAAGCAGAACTCCGATGCGTTTCTTCATGTAGGCCCGAAATTAGCATAGTTACGCTAGCAGACAAAACGTGCACGCTCAGAAGAGCAGGTATGAACCATGTGGGAGGAAGCAAAGCGATGGTTTGCGGAAGATTGCCACGAATATCCACAACCCGGGACAATAGCTGCGACGGGTTGTGACGACATTTCGCCGCGCTACAGCGCCAGGGTGCCGGAATAGTTGACTCTCGGTTTGCCGCGGCGCGCTCGTTCGATACGGCCGATTAAATAAAACTTTTCGCGGCGCCTACGTAGTTCTGTTTCCACGCGTGAAATGTGCGTTGCCTGCACGACGAGAATCATCCCTACGCCCATATTGAAAGTTTGCAGCAGTTCATCCCGGTCGATTTTACCCAATCGCGCGAGGTAGCGAAAAATAGGAAGCACGGGCCATTGATCGAGTTCGACGATCGCCTGAACATTTGCGGGAAGAGCGCGCGGCAGATTTCCGGTGATGCCCCCACCGGTGATGTGGGCCATGGACGACACCCAGCCTCGAGCCAGAACGTTTTTCAGAAGCGGCCAATACGCACGGTGAGGTTTCAGGAGCTCTGCGCCGATTTTATTTCCAACGTCCGCTACATACGTATTCGGGCCAAGCTTAGCAACTTCGAATACGAGTTTGCGCGCCAGAGAATATCCGTTGGTATGAAGTCCGCTGGAGGGGAGTGCCAGCAAAAGGTCGCCTGCTTTCACTCTTCGCACATCGAGCTGCTTTTTCCGTTCTACCGCGCCGACTATAAATCCTGCGAGGTCGTATTGGCCCGCGGTATAGAATCCCGGCATCTCGGCGGTCTCCCCGCCAATCAGAGCGCAACCGGCTTTCCTGGCCGCGCGGCTCATGCCTTCAATTACCTGTTCGACTATGCGGGCGTCCATTTTGCCCATCGCAAGATAGTCGAGAAAAAACAGCGGCTCGGCGCCCTGCGTGAGAATGTCGTTCACGCAATGATTCAGGATGTCCGCACCGACCGTGGAATGGATTCCGGTGGCGAACGCAATTTTCAGCTTGGTTCCCACGCCATCGGCGCTAGCTACTAGGATCGGATCGCGCCAGCGCTTGCGATCGAGTTGAAAAAGTGCACCAAAGCCGCCAACGGGAGCCAAAACGCCACGGCGAAATGTCTTTCCCGCCACGGCGGCGATCCGCCGTTTGACGCCGTCGGCTATCGAGATGTTTACTCCAGCATCGGAATAGCGCATAAGAAGAATCTGCTTTCTGAAAGCGGAGGAAAGAATCTAGAAAATGTGAAACATACGCTTCCAGCGCACTTCGCCAGGGTGGATGATGGCGTTGAGGTACGTCGCAAAACGTTCGCCGATGTGTCCCGGCTCCCAGACATCTTCCGGCGCGTCGATGGACATGTAAATCATGAGGGGCGTGCCGATGATATTTTCACGGGGCACGAATCCCCAGTAGCGGCTGTCGTACGAGTTTTCCCGATTGTCGCCCATCATGAAGTAATCGCCGGCAGGAACCTTGTACGGACCTCGGTTTTCGAGGGCGTTGGGCGGGTCCGGACGGTAAGGCTCGGATAATGCGGTCCCGTTCACGTAAACGACCCCTTGTTTAATTTCGATCGTATCGCCCGGCAACCCGATCGTGCGCTTGATGAAATCGGGAAATCCCTGCTCAGGTAGAGGCGCGCGGAAAACGATAATCTGCTGCCGTCTAGGATTGCGCCAGAGCGGGACATGAATGTTTGTAAATGGAATTCCCGCATCGTAACCAATACGGCTGACAATCAAATGATCGCCAATCAGGACCGTTTTTTCCATGGAGCCGCTCGGAATCACACGGGCCTGAACTAGCGTGCCTTCGATAAAAAGAAACGCGAGGATGACCCAGAACCACGAAACCACTTCGTGCCAGATGCGGTCGCTCGCCGTGACCTGCTTAACCTTTTCCTCACGGACATCGTCCGGGAACACGGCTTCTGTATCTACGTCAGCCTTCACGATGAGCCTCCACTTCGAGTTGCACCAGCTCAGTCGGATAGCTGCCGGTGTAGCACGACGTGCAAAATTTTCCTTCGGTATCTTCGACCGCGGCGCGCAGGGATTTAAGGGAGAGGTACCCTAGCGAATCCGCGCCAAGGAATTGGCGGATGTCCTCGACGGAATTGTTTGCGCCAATCAACTCTTCGCGCCGCGGGGTGTCCACGCCGTAATAACAAGGCGAAATTGTGGGCGGACAACTGATGCGCACGTGCACCTCTGTCGCGCCCGCTTCGCGCATCAGGCGCACGATCTTCCGACTTGTAGTGCCGCGTACGATGGAATCGTCCACTAAAACCACGCGCTTACCCTCAAGCATTCGACGGACGGGATTGAGTTTCAGCTTCACTCCAAAATCGCGAATTGCCTGCACCGGTTCGATGAAGGTACGACCGATATAGTGGTTGCGAATTAGACCCATTTGAAACGGGATGCCCGATTCCGCCGCGTATCCGATCGCAGCAGGCACACCAGAATCCGGCACAGGCGTCACCAGGTCGGCCACAGCTGGATGTTCTTGGGCCAGCAATCGGCCCAGGCGCTCGCGGCTTTCGTTCACCGGACGTCCGAAGACCACACTGTCGGGCCGGGAGAAGTAAACGTGTTCGAAGACACAGTATTGGTGTGGCTTTTCGGGCGCGAAGCGAATGGATTCTATGCCGCTGCGGGAAATTCGCACCATTTCCCCGGGCTCCACTTCGCGCACATATTCCGCGTCAATCAAATCGAACGCGCAAGTCTCGGAAGCGGCTACCCACGCTCCATTCAGCCGGCCAAGACACAGAGGACGAAAGCCGCGAGGGTCGCGTATAGCGTAAATTTCGTCGCGGGTCAGTAAAAGCAGGGAATATGCGCCTTCCACTTGACTGAGAGCGTCGGCAATCGCTCCGGAAAGATTTCGCGCGGAGCTACGAGCGATCAGGTGGACGATTACTTCGGTGTCGCTCGTGGATTGAAAAATAGAGCCGCGATGCTCGAGCCTGCGGCGGACTTCGAGCGCGTTCGTCAAGTTGCCATTGTGGCCGAGCGCCAGTTTTCCTTTATTGCAATCGATCACCACGGGCTGTGCGTTCATTAACGATGTATCGCCGGCGGTGGAATAGCGCGTGTGGCCGATCGCAGCCTCGCCGGGAAGCTGCACGATCACGTCCGGCGTGAAAATCTCCTGCACGTGGCCAAGACTTTTATGCACGTGGATATTCGCTCCGTCGGTGGAGGCGATGCCCGCGGATTCCTGCCCGCGATGCTGGAGCGCGTAGAGGCCCAGATAGGCCATCTTCGCAGCTTCGGGATGGCCGAAGATTCCGAAAACACCGCAATGATCGTGGAAATGATCGTCGTCGATTTGTATTGTGCGGTTCATGGCTGTGCTAGCGGGACTCAATGGCGCTCTCGATACGACTTGCCCAGACTTCGCGAAACGAATCGATGTCCCCGTGGATTGCTGGCGTTCCCCCATGTTGGATGCGAAAATCGCCGCGCGAGACTGTACCGATTGGCTGAACATTGACGTTATATTGTGCCGCAACCGCACGGACGCTAGCAAGCGAAGAGGTCGCGAGTGAGACCACAACACGCGCGCCACGCTCGCCGAAAAGCGCGGCTTCGGCAGTTTCATTCGGTGTATCCAAATCGAGAGCGATTAAAGCAGATAGTCCGTCGCTGACGAAGCAGGATTCCGCGAGAGTTACGGCAAGGCCTCCATCGCTCACATCGTGGGCCGAGAGAATTATCTTCCCGCTGGCGAGCTTGACGAGACATTCAATGAGCTGCTTTTCAGCGGCGAGGTCCACTGGCGGGGGCGTACCGGCAACAACGCCATGAATTGTTTTCGCGTACTCGCTCGACGAGAGCTCGCTTAATGTTTCCGTAGCAACTGCCTTTGGGCCGGTGCCCCGCTGGTTCCCTTCCAGCAGCACGATCATGTCACCCTCATTGCGGAAGCCGGAACCGAGCGTGCATTCGGCGTCCTCGAGTAACCCGAGGACGCCCAAAACCGGAGTGGGATAAATCGGCTTGCTGAGAGTTTCATTGTAAAAGCTGACGTTGCCGCCGGTGATGGGGATGTCGAGTGCGCGACAGGCTTCAGAAATTCCGTCAATCGTCTCTGAAAACTGCCACATTACTTCGGGCTTCTCGGGATTCCCGAAATTCAGGCAATTTGTGGCTGCAATCGGGCGCGCACCCGCACAGGCGATGTTGCGTGCAGCTTCTACGACAGCGTGCATAGCGCCCAGGCGCGGTGACAGAAAGCACCAGCGTCCATTGCCGTCCGTTGCGAGTGCGAGCGCGCGCTTGGTTTCTTTCAGGCGAAGCACGGCGGCATCTCCGGAGCCCGGGCCGAAGCGGGTGTTCGTGCGCACCATTGAGTCGTACTGCTCGGTGATCCAATATTTTGAAGCGATTGTGGGCGAGGCGAGCAACCGCCGGAAATTCTCAGTGAGGTTCGCGCCGTCGTGTGCGAATTCTACAAGCCGGGGTTTTGCTTCCGCGGAATTAGCTTGCGGCTTTGCGATGGGGCGTTCGTAACGTGGCCCCTCTTCCGCGATCGCATGGGCGGGAATTTCGGCGGCCAAGCGGCCATGATCCAGAATGCGAAGCTTGCCGTCGGCGGTGACGCGGCCGACCTCGACGGCATCGAGTCCCCATTTGTGAAAGACCTCGAAAACTTCGCGCTCGCGTCCTCGCTCGGCGACCAGCAGCATGCGCTCCTGCGATTCACTGAGCATGATTTCGTACGGAGTCATTGCCGTTTCGCGCTGAGGCACGCGCGCGAGATCAATTTCAATTCCAAGGCCGCCGCGCGAAGCCATCTCGGAGCTGGAGCTGGTGAGGCCGGCTGCGCCCATATCCTGAATCGCGACCACCGCACCCGTGCGCATAGCCTCCAAGCAGGCTTCGAGTAGAAGTTTTTCGAGGAAGGGATCGCCGACTTGGACGTTGGGCCGCTTCTGCTGCGACTCTTCGCTGAATTCCGCGGAAGCTAGCAGCGAAGCACCGTGAATGCCGTCGCGTCCCGTTTTTGCGCCGGCGTAAATCACGGGATTGCCGACGCCCCGCGCTCGAGCGAAAAATAATTCCTCGCGCCGCGCGATTCCGAGTGCCAATACGTTCACTAGAGGATTGTTCGAGTAGCAGGGCTCGAAAACCACTTCGCCGCCGACCGTGGGGACGCCGAAACAATTTCCGTAAAATCCAATGCCGCGAATCACACCGTCCAAAATGCGGCGGTTGCGCGCGATTTCTTCGGAAGTTGCACTTCCCGCGCCTGGTCCGGCCTCGATCGGTCCAAAGCGCAGCGAATCCAGCACCGCAATCGGCCGCGCTCCCATTGTGAAAATGTCGCGCAGGATTCCGCCCACGCCAGTAGCAGCGCCCTGGAAGGGCTCGACGAAGCTGGGATGATTGTGAGACTCAATTTTGAAGACGGCGCAAAGGCCGTCGCCGATGTCCACGACCCCGGCATTTTCTCCCGGCCCTTGAACGACGTATTTTCCCTCGGTGGGAAGGCGCTTCAGGTGCACGCGGCTGGATTTGTAGGAGCAGTGCTCGCTCCACATCACGCTGAAAATACCGAGTTCGGTGAAGCTCGGGTCGCGGCCCAGGATTTTCTGGACGCGCGAATATTCATCGCGAGTGAGCCCGTGTTCGGACGCGACTTGCGGCGTGACTTTGATTTCAGTGTCGATCATTTTTCGGTTCTCGACCAGAACGGCCACGGGCGCATTTTGCGATTTCCAAGTCAAAAATCGCCCGTTTCCGAACGAATTGTCCCAGTAAATTAACCTTCGAGCAAGAGATTGAAATCCGAATCACATGGACAAACGGAGTAACGTGCTCGATCAAAAGATCAGCGGGCGTCACGCGGGAACGGACGCGCGGCGCAAGAGACTTGCGACCATCGAGCGGAAAATGATGAGGCCGTCGGCGGACCCGAGCGCAGATTCCACAGCACGTTCCGGATGGGGCATCAAGCCGACTACGTTGCGTTCGCGATTACAGATTCCAGCAATAGCATGGAGCGAGCCGTTCGGATTTGCTCCGCGATCGTTTTCGGCGGCATCATGTCCGTCGGGTGTGACATAACGAAAAATAATCTGGTTGTGGTGTTCCAGTTCGGCGAGTGCGGCAGGCTCACAAAAATAATTTCCGTCATTATGAGCAATCGGACACTTCAAAACTTGTCCTCGCTGCGCCGCGCTGGTGAAAGGCGTGTCTGTGGATTCCACGCGGATATGAACCTGGCGGCACAGATACCGCAGGCCTTTGTTGCGCATCATCGCGCCGGGCAAAAGTCCGGCTTCGAGAAGGATCTGGAAACCGTTGCAGATGCCCAGCACCAGACCGCCGGAACGCGCGAATCGATCGACGGCCTTCATAACAGGGGAAAATCGCGCAATCGCGCCGGTGCGCAGATAATCGCCGTAGGCAAAGCCGCCTGGAAGAATGATGGCGTCGAAACCAGAAACCTTTTCTGATTGGTGCCAGATGAATTCAACGGGCTGACCGATGACCGAGCCAATAGCGTGGTAGGCGTCGTCGTCGCAATTAGAGCCGGGAAATTGGACCACGCCAAACTTCATAAGCCAATTCTATCATATTTGAATCGGACAACTTTCTAGCTGGAAGCAGAAATCCGGGGAGATATTTGTGCGCCTGGCGGATGCTGCGGGAGCAAGCGCAAGGAAAGCAAGAACATATCCCTCGCTGCGCTCAGGACGACAAACAGTGGCGATGGTCAAGTTGAGATGGACACGGGCGCTGTTAGTGCGTAGGGGAGTTCAGCACTAGAACGGCCTTAGCTGGCGGGGAAGGATTGAGCTTATCGGTGTGATTTCGATTTTGCGCGGCGACGTGGTTTGCTGCGCCGGGACGACTTGCGCGCGCGCTTTGAGGGTTTTGACTTCGTGGCGCGGGCTAATTCTTTGCGGCGTGCGGAGGCCCAGCCGGGTTTGTTGACTTGGCGGCCGCGAGCGAGGGCCAGCGCGTCGGCGGGGACGTTCTCAGTGATTGTGGATCCTGCCGCGACGTATGCACCGTGACCTACTCGGACCGGAGCAACCAGTGCGGTATCGCTGCCGATGAAAACATTATTGCCGATCTTGGTGTGGTGCTTCGCTACGCCGTCGTAATTGCAGGTGATAGTGCCGGCGCCGATGTTCGCCTTGCTGCCGATAGAGGCATCGCCGAGGTAGGTCAAGTGCAGCGCTTTCGCTCCCTCATGCAGAACAGCGTTTTTAACCTCAACAAAATTTCCGACACGCGCGCCCGCTCGTATATCAGCGCCCGGGCGCAACCGCGAGAACGGGCCTATTTCGGCTTTGATTCCGACATGACAGGAATCAAGAATCGAATGCGGCCCGATGACGGCATCGTCATCGACGCGCGTATCGTGGAGAACGCTGCCGGTTTGAATCTTGCAGCGGGTGCCGATGCGGGTTTTGCCGAGAAGCTGGACGCTTGGTTCGACGAGCGTGTCGGGGCCGGCGGCGACTTCGGGATCGATGACCACCGTCTCGGGTAGATAGATGGTGACGCCCGATTCCATCAATTCCGCAGCTTTGCGCGCGCGGAAAATGCGGTCCACATCGGCAAGCGCGGAGCGGGTGTTGCATCCGAGAATTTCCCGGGGATCGGGAGCGACGTATGCAAGGACGCGTTCGTTGCGCTCGCGCAGAAGGCCGATCACGTCGGTGAGATAAAGCTCGCGATGAGCATTTTCCGGGCGCAGGGAGTTCATGCATGGCCACAATTTTGCGAGAGTGAAGCAATAAATGCTGGAGTTCACCTCGCGAATGGCGCGCTGTTCGGCTGTGGCAGCTTTTTCTTCGACGATGGCTAGCAAGCGGCCTTCGGTATCGCGAAGGACGCGACCGTAGTCGGTTGGATCATCCAGCTCGGCTGTAAGGATAGTAGCCGCAGCCTGCCCGCGGCGATGCGTCTCCAGAAGCGCCGCGAGAGTTTCAGTGCGCAAAAGGGGCGCGTCGCCCGGTACGACAAGCGCAATCTTCGCGCTTCTGCGGATAGCTCGCCGCGCAATCTGCATGGCATGGCCTGTGCCGCGCTGCGGCTGTTGCAAAACGGTTTGCGCCCCGAGATCGGTCACTACGGTGCTGACTTCCTCGGCCTGATGTCCTACGACAACGAGCAACTGCGCGGGTTTCAACGGCTGGCAAGCGCGTACTACGTGCTCTACGAGCGAGCGTCCCCCGGCGCGATGCAGTACTTTCGCGAGATCGGAACGCATCCGCGTCCCCTTGCCGGCAGCTAAGAGTACGATTGAAGTGTCTTTTGCAAGCATTTCGAGGACATTGTCTCTTCCCGTCGCAGCTTTAGCAATCGAAACGGACGAGAACGGTTCAGGATGACGCCGAGACCGAGTCGGAAACATTCTTGGTATCGGATGCAGAAGCTGAGGCATGCCCTTCGGTTGTCTCAGTCCACAAGCTGTGATCGGCTAGCAGACGGGTGACGAGCTGCGTATGCAAAGCGTGGCCGGCCTTATGCGCAACGATGCGCGCCTTCAGCGGGCGGCCTACGAGAGCTAGATCGCCGATGAGATCGAGTGCTTTGTGGCGGCCGAACTCGTCGGCGAAACGCAGCGGGCCGTTGAGTATGCTGTCGCTGTCGAGGACGATAGCGTTTTCAACCGAGCCGCCGCGGATCAGGCCCATGGCCTGCAGTCCCGGAAAATCTTTCATAAACCCAAAAGTGCGAGCTGGCGCTAATTCACGGCTGAACGATTCGCGATCCACGACCATTGCCACTTCTTGAGGACCGACGGATGGGTGGTTGTAATCCACGAAGCAATGTACTTGAAATTCTTCGGACGGATAAATCCCAATACGGCGATCGCCGTCAGAAAACTCCAAAGCCTTAGTGACACGGATGTAGCGCCTTCGGCGACGAAGAGTGCGCGTTCCAGCGCGGGCCAGTAGATCGATGTAGGGTTGCGATGAGCCGTCAAGAATAGGCAATTCGAGCGCGTCCAGCTCAACGAAAACATTATCGACGCCGCAAGAGTAGAGCGCAGCCAAAACATGCTCGACAGTAGAGAGCAATACACCTTGTTTCATCAAGCTGGTGGCATAACTGACTCGCGCTACATTGCGGACGTGAGCCTCGATCTGGAAACCGTCGAGATCCACACGACGAAAAACGATGCCAGTGTCGGCCGGAGCGGGAACGAACCGGAGGTGGCTGCGGACCGCAGTGTGGAGGCCTACGCCTTCAATTTCCACTGGGCGTTGGATTGTCAGTTGATAAGGCATTCTATTACGTTCACGATTATACTAGCATTTCGGTATCAGTCGTAATGAGTTTTTATACCTTTGTAATCAATTAGTTACGCCAATTATTAACGGAAATAGTTTTCCTGTGTTGCAAATATACAACAAACGCGCCCGTCCTCCATGCAGGATTTGGTACAGGAGGTACTCACCCGGCAGTAGATCGCATTCCGTGAGGACTTGGGCACTCGGAGTAATGGGACGTCCAGCCCTCGGTAGTGGTTGCCGATAAATTCAGCTAGAAACCACGTGAACTAGTGCCGAGGTTGTTTCGCGGGTTTGGGCCGCGTAGAATATCATTTCGAATTCACCAATGGCCACTCCGTTCACCATACTGTCCAACAATCCCACGCCGCCGCCCTCAGTCCATCCGCGGCCTTCATGGTTACGCGTGAAATACTTCGGCGGAACGAATTACCAGGAGCTGAAGCGGATCATGCGCACTCTCGATCTGCACACCGTGTGCGAGAGCGCGCGTTGCCCGAATATGGGGGAGTGCTGGGAACATCGCACCGCGACGTTCATGATCCTGGGCAATATTTGTACACGAGCCTGCGGATTTTGTGCGGTACCAAGCGGAAGGCCGTTAGGGCCTCCTGAGGAAGACGAGCCCGAGCGCGTGGCCGAAGCCGTGCAGCGGATGGGATTGCGGTACGCAGTAGTGACTTCAGTGAACCGCGATGATCAGCCGGACGGTGGTGCGCAAATTTTTGCGCGCACGATCACGAAAATCCGTGAGCGCGTCCCAGGATGCCGAGTGGAAGTTTTGATTCCGGATTTTCGGGGCGATTGGCAGGCGCTGGAAATAGTGATGGCTGCGCACCCGGATGTTCTAAACCATAATATGGAAACAGTGCCGCGGCTATATCGAGCGGTGCGCAAGGGCGCTGTGTATGAGCGCTCTCTCGAGTTGTTGCGTCGTGTGGGGCAAGCTATGCCCGAAGTTGCGACCAAAACGGGCATGATGCTGGGGTTGGGTGAGACGGGTGAAGAAGTTTTAGAGGCGATGAAAGAAATCGCCGCACAAGGAACGCATATTCTGACGCTGGGACAATACTTGCAGCCAACCGCTGAGCATTTGCCGATCGAGCGGTACGTCCATCCGGATGAATTTGCAGAGTACAAGCGCGCAGGTGAAACGATGGGCTTCAAGCATGTAGAAGCTGGACCGCTGGTTCGTTCTTCCTACCACGCTTTCGAGCAAGAAGAAGCAGCGCGCGTCTGAATAGACAACCCCTCGGGGCTTCGTCTTTGAAGAGATCCTGATGAATCCCTGGCGCGGCCTGCGAGGACTTCCCCGAGAAATCTGGATTCTGTTCGCCGCTACACTCGTGAACCGGTGCGGCACCATGGTTCTACCGTTTCTCGTGTTGTACTTGACGCGGGTGCTTGCAATCTCCGTGTCGCATGCCGCGCTGGCGCTTACGGTGTACGGAGTCGGGGCGCTGCTAACTATGCCCATAGCGGGTCGGCTTACCGACCAACTGGGCGCCCTGCTTGTGATGCGTTGGTCGCTTCTTCTTTCCGGATTTGTGCTGTTTTTATTTCCGCTAGCGCACCATTTTGCCGCGATTCTCGCCATCACGTTTGTGTTCGCTATTTTAAACGAATCCGTCAGGCCGCCGAGCCTCGCATTAGTTTCGGATCTCGTGACGCCCGAGCAGCGCAAACAGGCTTTCGCGCTCAGCCGGCTGGCCGTGAATCTAGGCATGAGCTTGGGCCCGGCCATCGGCGGAATCCTGGCGGTGTATTCGTTTCGATTTTTGTTTTTCGCCGATGGCGCAACCTCAATTTTGGCCGGATTGGTTCTTGCTTTCGCTTGGCCCGGAACGCGGCGCGTGGCCACAAGTGAACCGCAGTGGGAAGATGCCGAAGATCTAGGGCGCGAAATCGAGGCGGAAGGGCCGGCTCTGCTCGCTGCCCCTCATCCTGCCGCTGACTTGCGCGCGTTTCGAAACCGGCGAATGCTTTATTTTCTGGCGGCGCTGATTCCTACACAACTCGTGTTCTTCCAGCTGACCTCGACCCTGCCGGTCTTTCTCGTGCGCTATCTGAAACTCCCGGAGTCGTTTTACGGCACCGTATTCACCCTCAACACGCTGATGATCGTTGCGCTGGAAGTTCCGCTGAACAATTCGACGGCGCACTGGTCGCATCGGCGAACGCTGACGCTTGGTGCACTTCTTTACGCCATTGGTTTCGGATCATTCGCACTGGCCAAAGGGCCGGCAGGAATCTTCGCGTCCGTAGCCGTGTGGACCTTCGGTGAGATGATCCTGATGCCAGGCAGCGCGGCGTATGCGGCGGAAATCGCACCTGCGGGAAGACGGGGCGAGTACATGGGGCTTTACACCATGTCGTTCAGCTTCGCATTTTCCGTGGCGCCATGGTTAGGCGCGATGCTTCTGGAAAGTCGAGGGCCGCAGATGCTTTGGGGCGCCGCGCTGATATCCGGATGTGTTTCGACGCTGCTGATGAGCCGGATCGGAGTAAAAACGAAAGGCGCTGCGGAAGTCCCGCGCTAGTGGAGTGAACCAAGAAAAGAATTGGCGATGTCGCGAGCGCGCGCGAAACAAGGCATGCAGTTGGAAGCAGAGACGGGAACGTCGGGAGGAGGTTCGCATGCGGACTGGACTGCAGGGAGTTTCAGGACGGCATGAAAATATTCGGCAGCTTTGTCGTTGCGGGATAACTCCTCATTAAGATTTCCGAGCAGCAGAAGATAAATTGGATTGTCCGGATATTGCTCGAGGAGCGGCACGGCCACTGTCATGGCCTGCTCGTACTCTTTGTCGATTCTGCGAAGATCTTTTGCAAGGTAAAAGCGAGTGTCGACTGCCAGAAGCACGCCGCGATCCATCCCAATTCGCATTTGCCGGATGCCTTCCTGCTTATTTCCACCGGGAATACCCATAAAAAAGCCAAGCATCTTTACAATCGCCGAAAACGAATCCACGTAATAGTTGTAAAGCCCGATGCCTGCAGTGGCATCCGCCATATCCGGATCGAGTTCCAGCGTCCGAAGAAATTCTGTTCGCGCGGATACGCCCGCGTGAGCCACGGCACGATGCTCGCCTCGAAGGCCCAAAAGCCGTGCTTTTAGCGCGTAACCGGCGCCGGCATACAGATGCATTTCCGCGGTGTCGGATTTGGCGATTTGAGCCTGGGCCAGTTCGATCGCTTTGTCGGCTAACGCGAGGTAGGCTTCGTCTTCCGGCTTCTTTCCGCGTTTCCATGCGTCTACCATGCCGTATTTAATTTCTGAGGAGGCGCAGAATGTTTTCCACCAATCCGCCTCAGCCTCCAGGATAAAGCCAAGCGGGTGATCCGGTTGCGACTGTTGAAGTCTTTGCGCCATGACGATCGCGCCATCTGGATCGCCACCATACATCAGCGCCATCGCTTGCGTAGCTTCGGGAGGCAGAGTGAGACTTCCGGCGTGAACGGGAATTGCTACTAGCGAGATGACGAAGGTTATGGCAAATGCCGAGCAGGTGAACAGTTCGACGCGTGCGGTTTTCATCTTTCTCTCTTCAACCAGTTGCCAATTCCAGACGAAACAACGTACATCACGAACCTGGCGGACGCAAACGGTAGAAACTTGTTATGCTTTGCCGTCATTACGCGTTCCCGGATGGCGCTCGCTACGCTGAACATCGTGTCTGAACCGGAAAAACTCGACCGCGGCCTTGGTTTGACCGAGGCCACCGCTCTCAACATGACTTTTATGGTGGGGATCGGGCCGTTCATTGTGATCCCGTTCATCATTCGCGCGATGGGTGGACCGCAATGCATCCTGGCGTGGGTAGTGGGCGCAGGCCTCGCGGCGATGGACGGATGCGTATGGGCGGAACTCGGTGCGGCGATGCCGCAGGCGGGCGGAAGCTATGTGTTTCTACGGGAAGCTTACGGTGCCAATCGTTGGGGACGGCTTTTGTCGTTCTTGTTTATCTGGCAAACACTTTTTCAGGCGCCTCTCAGCATTTCATCCGGCGCACTGGGGTTCGCAGACTATTCAAAATATCTCACGCTCAAGGTTCCTGCTGTCTCGGCGTGGCTGAATGCGAACATAGGTCAGGCCGGAGGCGCACTGGCAAATTACGATCGGGTAGTCGCGCTGTTGCTGATCGTGATCGCCGTGGTACTCCTATACCGGCGGATCACGACGATCGGAAAGATCTCGACCGTGCTTTGGGTAATCGTCCTGGGGACGATTCTGTGGCTGATTTACGGCGGCGCGACACATTTCAATGCGAGCCGAGTTTTTACGTACCCTCCGGGAGCCTGGAGTTTTTCTTGGATTTTCTTCGCCGGCTTGGGTCACGCATCGGTGCAAACCGTGTACAGCTATCTGGGCTATTACAACGTTTGTAATCTGGGCGGAGAAATGAAAAACCCCGGGAGAAATATTCCGCGGGCAATCTTCATTTCGATTTTTGGAATCGCGATTCTTTATTTTCTGATGCAAACGAGTATTTTGAGCGTCATTCCATGGCAAGAGGCGCAAAACTCAGGGTTCGTGGTGAGCTTGTTTGTGGAACGAACGTTTGGAATGCACTGGGCCACCTTCGCCACTGCCCTGATTCTGGTGTTGGCATTTGGTTCGATTTTTTCAGCAACGCTGGGATATTCGCGGGTGCCGTATGCGGCGGCGCTGGACGGCAATTTCTTCTCAATATTCGCCCGCTTGCATCCCACGAAGCGCTTTCCTTACGTATCATTGCTGGCGCTGGGCGGGACGTCGATCGTCATCTGCCTGTTTTTCAATCTTTTCTCGGTGATTCGCGCCATCCTTGCGATGCGGTGCCTCATCCAATTTGTCGGTCAAGCTGTTGGTCTGTTGCTACTGCATCGGCGCTGGAAGGCTGAGCGTTGGCCTTTTCGGATGTGGCTCTATCCCGTGCCAGTAATCGTGGCTATTGCAGGCTGGATTGCAATTTTCATTTCGACAGGACGAGCGCCGATGCTGGCCTCGCTTGCGGCCATGGTAGCAGGTATCCTTGTATATCTCGGGCGAGCGCGGCTGTTGCGCCAGTGGCCATTTCAGGAGGTTGTTGAATGAAGCGGTGGCAAACAATTTGGCTGGCCATAATTTTGGCAGCTCTTGCAGTGATATCCATGGTTCCGCAAGCGGCTGCGCAGTCGCTGCCCGACACCGTTGAGGCCATCAACAAATCGCGGGTGACTACGCGAATTCTTTTTGTGACCGCGCATCCTGACGATGAATGGTCGAGTCTGTTGACCTATCTCTCGCGAGGTCTCGACGCGGATGTCGGGTTGTTGACGCTCACGCGCGGCCAAGGGGGGCAAAACGCCATCGGTCCGGAGCAGGGCGACGAGTTAGGAGTGATCCGCACGGAGGAGTTACTCGCGGCGGGAGAGCATTACGGCGTCCATCAATTTTTCACCCGCGCGCCGGACTTCGGTTTTTCAAAAAGCGCTGACCAGACCATGAAAATCTGGGACAACGTTGCGCTCGAAGACATGGTGCGCGTGATCCGCACCTATCGCCCGCAAGTGGTGATCAACGGGTGGGGCGGAGTGCATTCCGGGCACGGGCAGCATCAAGCCAGTGGCATATTGACTCCGCAAGCAGTGGCCGCGGCAGCAGACCCGAAAATGTTTCCCAAGCAGATTTCTGAGGGATTAGTTCCGTGGAAGGTAAGTCTGGAGGCCCGGCTGGCGCGGGACAATTCTCCCGAAGCTGTTGAGTTGCCTGTGAATTCAGTTTCTGCGCTCTGGGGAAAAAGCTATACGGAAATGGGGATGGAAGGGCACGCCCAGCATCGTTCCCAAGGAACGCCGGCGTTTTTCGGCAACGCATTCTTCCGGCGGCCGATCTATTTGGTAGCAGAAAATGAAAAAGGCTCAGCCGGAAAGTTCGACGCGAAGCTTTTGGCCGAACCTCTTTCATCACTCGGCGAAAGATTTCCTTCGCTGAAAGCGGCTATGACCGCACGGCTTTCTGCCGCAGACGCGGATTTGAAAGCTGCGTTTGTGGCCGCGCGTTCCACAGCTCGAACGGACGCCGCCACTTCGCTGGCAGAGGCCGGATCAGAAATTGGAACCTTGAGAAACGAAATTTCAAAGAACGCGATGAAAAACCGCGCCAACGATGAAACTATTTCCGCGCTGTGGGAATTACAACGCGTGAGCGACCGCATCGATCACGCGTTGGCGGAAGACGTCGCGATTCCGTTTGAAGCGCAGGCAGACCGCCATGAGCTTGTCGCTGGAGAGAGTTTTTCTGTGGACGTCACGTTTGGCGGCGATCCAATCGTTCCGGTGAAGTGGACCTTGGATGCGCGCGGCGGCTTGCAAGTACCTACCGGCTGGACTGCCACGAAAGAAGAATCGAAACAGGGGAGCGGTAACGAACACTTCAACGTCTCTATTCCTGCGGATGCTAAAGCGCCAAGTTCCCCGCAGGATGCGATTCTGCCATTTCCGCCGCCACTCGTTCGCGTTGCATTGACGGTCGTGTGGAGTTCCTATCGATTTACGATCGAGAAGCCGGTGGAGTCCGTGCAGGCCACGACGACCGGCATCGCGACCTACCCGCTAGAACTTGTCCCGGCGGTGACTCTGACAGTCCAGCCGCAGCAAGTGATGGTTCCGGTGCAGCGCTCATCAGAACCAGTCAAATTATTCGCGCGCATCCGGTATCACGGCACAAAACCGGTGAAGGTTGACGTGGGAGTGGATACGCCGGAAGGATGGAATGCGCAATCTATTGCGCCTCTGGATTTTTCGACTACCGGCGATCAGCTCATCCGTTTCATCGTGGCACCGCCGGCACGAACCTCGCCGGGAGCTTATCCGTTGCATCCTTTTGCGCGAATTGGTGAAGCGACGTTTAGATCATCGCTGGAGCCGATCCCCACGCTCCCGACGCGAAATTGGACTGAGCCTGCCGACGCGACTGTTCATGTATTGGACCTGAACGTGCCCGCCGGTCTGCGAGTGGGTTACATCGCGGCGGAGAATGATCCGCTTCCGGAAATCTTGCGCGAACTCGGAATTCAGGTGGATTTACTAGACGAGGTAGCGCTGGCTTTCGGCGATTTGAGCCAATATGACGCGATCACCGTGGGTATACGCGCTTACGAGTTGCGTCCCGATTTGCTGCGCGCGAATCAGCGGCTACTGGATTATGTGGATCGAGGTGGAACGCTTTTGGTTCAGTACCAAAGAGATTTTGCATGGGATAAGGAACTGCCCGCGCCGTATCCAGCGAAAATGGGAGACAAGGTTGCGCGCGTGACCGATCCGAATTCTCCCGTAAGATTTCTGGTTCCGGATAGCCCGTTGCTAAACTCGCCGAACAAAATTTCACCCTCTGATTTTCAGGGGTGGGAGCAGGAACGCGGCCTGTATTTCTGGGGCACATTCGACCCGCGCTATCAGGCTCTCTTGGGACTAAAGGATTTCAACGAGCCGGAGGTTACTGGCGGTCTTGTAACTGCGCGAGTCGGAAAGGGTCTATACATTTACACCGGCTTGTCATTTTTCCGCGAGCTTCCAGCCGGCGTGCCCGGCGCTTATCGTTTGTTTGTAAATCTCCTGAGTCAAACGCAACATGCAGCGGCAAAAAACTGATCCAACACCTGCGGATGCGCTCGCGAAGGCAGAATTCGCCGGCCCACGCATGGTACAGATCCCGGCGGGCTGGTTCCTGATGGGCAGCGATGTGGGCCAGGATAACGAAAAGCCCGTCCACCGTGTTTGGGTGGATGCGTTCGAGTTGGCTGCATGCCAAGTGACGAACGCCGACTACGCCCAATTTCTTTCCGCCACACAACATCGCAAGCCTTTGCACTGGAACGATCCAGCTTTCTCCAACCCGTTGCAGCCGGTCGTAGCGCCTTCCTGGTTTGACGCCGTCGCGTATTGCGAATGGCTCGGCGTCGTAACTCAGCGGCATTTCCGCTTGCCTACCGAAGCTGAATGGGAATACGCCGCGCGTGGCGGCCTCGAACAGAAACAATTTCCCTGGGGTGACGAGCCCCCGGAATCCCTTATGAATTACGCAGCACGCTGGAAGACGGGGCCAGAACCGGTAGGACGCGCGGAGTCAAACGGCTACGGGCTTTGTGACATTGGCGCGAACGTTCACGAATGGTGCGCGGATTGGTTTGATGCTGACTACTATCAACGGTCACATGAGCGAAATCCTCAAGGCCCGGCAGAGAGTGTGCCTCCCGCGGGTGTGAAGTCAGCGCCGGTACGGCGCGCGTCGCGAGGTGGTTCGTGGCGGCATTTCATCAAAGTTTCGCGCTGCGCCGCGCGGTCCAGCATTCCCCCGGAGTTTCAGTACGCAGATTACGGATTTCGCGTTGCCTGCGACGTCGTCAAGTAAAACGGCGCATTTCCGGCAGCACCCCCTGTATCGTCCCGGAGTTTTCCAACATGACGGCGGCGCTCTCGATTAAGCACACGACTGAAGGTCTCAGCGCGCCGGATTTTCCCTTCGTGATATTCTCCGAGGCGTTAGGAGAAACGAAAATGAAGATCACGCCGGCAAAATATCAATGTGGAAGACGCGGATGACTTTTCAAGAGAACTCACGTTGCGGAGCACGAGTCGTCGCGGCCATTTTCGTAATATTGATCGCCTCGCCCGGAATCTGGGCGCAAAAAACCAAGAATAAGAAGCCTGACAACACGTCGCCGATGCCGACGATACCTCTCCCTGTTTCCGATCAAATCGATCACGACATTGGGGAGATGCTGGGCGCTTTCCAGGCGGGCGATGTTGAGGCCATGCATAAATATTATTCAGACAATGTGACTTTTGTGAGCGGAACTTTTGGGCCGCCGATTATAGGCTGGCAAAATTACCTAGCCGGGTACCAGCAGCAACGTTTGGCGTTTCCCGCGATCCAGCTTATCCGGAGGAACACCTACATTTTCGTTCATGCGGACGTGGCTTGGGCGGAGTACCAGTGGGAATTCAGCTCCGTCTGGAACGGCAAGCCATACGCATTGCGCGGGCAGACTACGCTAGTCCTCAATAAGGTAGGCGACAACTGGTTGATCGTTCACAACCATACCGCGCCACTCTGCGATTATTCCGCGTCCCCGCAACAACAACCTTCAACGCAACCGCCGGTCACACCGACCCCTCAACCAGCGCCACCGGCGCCAAAACCGCAGAATCAATAGCAGGCGAAAATTGCCAGCCGACGCCAAAAAGGGTTGATACCGTTAGATTAGCGCTTAGAAATTCTTGAATCCCTGCCAAAGCCAGAGGCCTGCGATTACCAGGAGCAGGAAAACCGAAGCTGTGATTAGCAGCTTGATCGGCATTCCCAGTCTCTCGATCCGAGCGACGATGAGACGCTGCTCCTGAGCCATAGAATCTCCCGCTTTGTCGAGGAAGATTTGATCCTCTTCGTGGGATTCGAGGGTGCCTCGGTAGATCAGCACGCAGATGAGCGCGCCGGTAATCACAGCCCAAGCTACCAACAAAGTGAAAAGCGTAGTTCCGAGGGGCTCCATGGCTTACCTCCCAGGCCGCCGCCGTTACTAAGAACGACTGGCCGAACGGGCCTATATTTGAGGTGAACTAGGGGCGATTATAGCACCGCCCGGCAGAGACGAGATCAAGCCGGACAGTATTCGTCAGGGAAATGCACGCCCCAAAAGTTGCGCGCGGGGTAGAGGATTTCTATACCCAGTTCGTAGATCCCATCGCTCGCGTCTATCACGCGAACCACGCGAAATTCCTGAGTTTCCTGGGATATTCCATTTAAGACCTCGATACGCGACCCAAGCGCGGGCGAGAAAGGAGCCCGAAGCAAGGCGCCAAAGCGGCTGACGGCGATCGCTTCGGCAGGCGTGTCCAGACCCTGTCCCTGGGTGCCATCACTGAAAACTTGTACTGGTATACGGATCAAGACGCGACTAGCGCGGCGGCGCTCGATCATCGCGCGGGCGGTTGCCATAAATTTACCCCCTACTGAGAAGCCCCCCAGGCCGGTCTAAACACTTTAAACGGCGCCCATGCCGGGGGTCAAGATTCGCGCTCTGGGGCTGTGCTTCGTTGACAAACCCTGGGTCACGCTGCAATATGGTTGGGCCTCGTTGTTTTGCCGCAGGACTTGCCCAAGTGGCGGAATTGGCAGACGCGCTAGCTTCAGGAGCTAGTTCCCGCAAGGGAGTGGAGGTTCGAGTCCTCTCTTGGGCACCACACAAATTAA